>Ga0209208_10002451_pt1 | contig 26559 bp, 23 predicted proteins | sample S1TSphfallax_3_FD_187694 | JGI IMG/M metagenome (GOLD analysis project Ga0209208, IMG submission 187694) | Host-associated microbial communities from peat moss isolated from Minnesota, USA - S1T2_Fd - Sphagnum fallax MG (SPAdes) (version 2) | ecosystem: Host-associated > Plants > Peat moss >...
TTTTTTTTTTTTTTTTTTTTTTTTGTTTTTAATTTTGTTTTTTTTTGTGTTGGGGGGGGGGGGGGGATAGCCAATTTTTCAGTGTCACAAAGTTGGAAAAAAAAACCCTGGAACTTACATGTTATATTATGGTCTCAAATTTTATAATTTCTTTTTATCATTTATTGTTGTATATTTGAAATAGATTGGTTATTAAACATCGACGTCATCAATGTAATTGAAGGCTCGAAGGGGCACTTGGGACATCTAAAACTGGAATAACACTTCCAATAAAATATTGTGGCACCAAGATCGGCTTGCTTACACAATACCATGGATTAGAAATGATTCATGGGGTGTACATTCTTGCACATCCAAAGTCTTCGGTATTTTTGCATTACCTTACAATATTCATTGTATTAATCTGTGTGTTTGCCCTCACCATAGGTTCTAAGGCCACACACCACCACGCCCAAAAGGCATAAGATTATGTAACAAATTATAGGAGAGCCAATGGTATGTTGTCCCTTTTTGTTAGTGACATTGAGTAACTTGCAGCAAACATATTTCATTTTCATTAGTCAATTTTTAACTTTTTAGATAGACATAAAGATGATGGACATATTTTGAACTTACACATTTTTTGTACCCTGGTGTTTGACACCCATATTTTAATCATGCAACATTTTGTTGTTTCATTTTGCATTCAACATGAATGTATGAAAGTTTGTATGCTTGTAATTTAAAAAATATGAATTCTACTTCTCATTACATAATACATTAGGCATACATGAATTTGCAACAAACAATGTCCATATTCACATTTAATTGATTATTTAGTGATAGATGAAGGTATTGGATTGTGGTTTAAGGTTGTTTAATGAAGTCCAAGTATTCAAAAAGGGTATTGCAAAATTGTTTCAAATGTGTGTTGAAGTTCCATAAAACCATGAATGCATTCATTTTTGTAATACCTTCGTTAATAGTAATCATCACCATCCCATTTATTGTAGAAACCTTTGTAGTCAATGGTTAAGGTTTCTTGTGTTCTAACTCACATTGTGTATATTTGTTACAAGATTTTTGAGCATTGAACACATGTGAAAGCATTTAATACTTTATGGAAAGGAAATTTTAGCAATTGACACATTGAGGTGTGAATGGGAAAACAAGTTTTGCATGATCATCTATCACAAATGGATCGAACACCACATATTAGTTTGGTGGCATGTACTTGAATGTGAAACCTTCATTTATTCTTAGGTTTTCTTACTATGAAAATGGGGATGTTTCAACATAGTTTCATGCTAGTATTTCAATTGACTAATTAAATTCCCCAAGCCATCTTCCACTTGACTAAAGACCATAGCCATGTGCATTGATTCATTTGTTCATTCCAAACAAATGTTGTGAATGTCCAATGCAACAATTCGTAGTAATGATGTCACTTGATCACAATAATACCACCCTCTTTGCATTTGAAAATGATCTCAGCCACTATATTTTGTAATCAAAATAAGGCTTACTCCATGGGGCTAATGACCTTTTTAATTCACGAATCGTGACACCCTCATATGCATTGGGACCATTGTCATCCATGGCTGTGAACCCCCCAATGTCAATGACACCGACCTCTTCACCATGGTCCTTGTTGTAATCTTCATCTTCCGAATAGCCATTACCAAGTTCCAAATAGGTTGGATCTGCAAATGTTGCTTTGAAACCACCATAATCAATCTTGTAACATGTTCCACAATATGTGATGATATTTTCTTTAGTGAGGTCGATACATGTTAGGAGAACAATAACTTGATGTTTGCATAAATTACTTTGCAATGCCCATTTTCATTCGCAACATGCATATCTAATGAAAGGGGCCAAAACTTTGTAAATGACATTCAGATGCCCTTAGTTCCACACCATCCAAGCATTGTCACCATCATTGCCTTCAAAGGCAAGTTGAAGCACATTGGTGTGTGGGATCAACAATTTTTTTTTCCACACTCGCCATGACAAGTCACTTCATTACATTGTTCTTTATGAACCTTTTTTTTTTCATCTTCACTTGGTGCATATAATGCCATGCCACGGTTGTAATTAGCCTCCACACTAGGGTGTAGTCATAATAAAACAAGCCAAAAAGGATGTTAGATGGGCCCTAAAAGTAGTCAAAATTGGAGAAATGTTTATGTTTTACCATTTAAAACTATGGCAATCATGGCAAATTGGTCTTTTTTCATTCACATGAATGTCAAGGAAGTCAAACCAAAAATCCATTTGATAAAATTTTAAGTTTAAATTTTGATTTAGGACCTTTGAAAGTGAACACATATTTCATCAAATTAAATCAATTTTGCAAAGGACTATCAAAAGGACTCATATAATAAAGCAAAATTGATGGGAAAAAAATTAAGAAAATAAAGGCTTATTAGCCACATTCAAAACACACTCATACCCTAAAATATGTGAAATTTTAAAACTTTAAAAATTCAAAGAACTTTCCAAAATTGACCTAGAATTTTAAAACTTCAAAAGTCTTTTACGACATATAAATGGGGTATAATGTACATGATGTTTTAAGAATATTTTTAGTTTATTATACAAGAAAACAGTAAAAAAAAAAATCAAATTTTGGTTATGATTTGAAATTGTTATGATTTTAAAAGATGAAACACAAAATTTACAAGGAATCAACACTTTTTCAAAAATTCATATTTATTCAAAAATACGAAAAAAAAGTCATGTACCTAAACAATTATTTTCATTTTTCATAAAAATTTGCAACAAAAAAATTCAAAAATTCATTCGTATGAAAAAAAAAAATTGGCAAAAAAACCATGTAGTCTTTTTTTAAAATAACACCGTTAGTTCATTTTATTTCGTTTGTGCCCAACAACTAGTCAATGTGACACCCTGTGATACTTTTTGTGTTAATAGAAAATTGGGGGCTTAAAGCCCCATGTTAAAATTTTATGGTAGCTTAAAGGTAGTTGCACATTAAATAGTTCATTTTTTGGTGTCACAAGGACAATTTTAGGGGGGGTATTTCTAAGTTTGCTATAATATGTGTTGGGATATGATTGAAAATTATAGAAAGGACTCAATTTATAACACTTGTAAAATCAAATTTAAAATTTTGAAAATAACATGGCATCATTTCATTACAAGGTGGATTTTTAAAACAATGTAACATTTTTTGTCACAATCCATAACACATTTAATGGACTTTTATCACATAATAAACATGTGTGAAATGTTGATTTTTCTCCCCTAATATGATTGTGATGTTATTATAATGTTAAAATAAAGGCTTACAAAGTGTTGAGAGTCCCAATTTCGGGACTCCCGACTTGGGAATCCCAGGAAAAATGACATTTGGATGTAGACCCCATGGCTAATCATAAAAAATACTATAAGGGGGAAGGTGGTGGCTTCCACCAAATCCAGGGTCATGCTGAATCTTGTGAGTCTGTGTATGCCTGTGGTTTGTCTGTGCATGCTCGTGGTTTGTCTATGCACCAAAAGTGCATTAATTGTGCATTAACCAACTTGTTATCTAGTTTGTGCACGACCATATGAATCATTCTTCCTAGTCCTCATCTTAGAGCTCCAACACGCCCTTTCTTACTTTCGAAATATTGTGAATTAAGGAACATACCTCAACTTTTTCTTCTTTTGATGTTTTCACTTTCGAATTCACATGTAAGAGTTTGGGGGTGCATCATGTGCAATCATCACCCTTAGGTTTCATGATTTAAGTGTGGCACTTGACAAAGGCCAATTGTCCATAACTTGACATGGAGATTGATAATGTATATAAATGTTAAGTTTTAATTGGAATAAATGACCTAAGCTAAAACAAGTTGTATTACATCTAGTACTAAAAATGAAAACAAATATTTGAAAGTGGTGGAGGTATGTACCAACTTGGCCCAATAGTAGGCCCAAAAATATTTAGTCCATGCATGACCAAGCTTAAAGGTATTAAAACATTCCACCACCTTTTTTTCCCATGTGCTTTGAAAGATTGAATGGCCTCCCAAAGGTTGATGGCATGAATATCAATATGTGCAATCAATCAAATATTGCATGCCTCACCTCCACATCCTTGATTTTCTCCATAGATCATAATTGCCAAGCTTTCATCACATGTTAGGTGCATGGTTTCAATTCCACATAAAATGAACATAAAAGGAACATCCAAATATGTGATTTTTGGTAGTTTAATGAAATCATCCTTAGTCATGTGTGTTCCCTACATTGGGGTGAAAGCACATTATGTAGTCTCTTTTTAAGTGTTACACTTGTAGATTTTCTTGCATTTCTTTGAAAACTTAAATTTAAAACGTTAATATTTTCAATAAATTATCAAGAAAGTGACTCACATATGTAGTGCTAATAGAGTTGGCATTTTAAAAAGATAAACAAACACATCAAAATCCTAAATATTTAATGAATAATGGAATTTTGAATCTTAGCAATAAATTATGTCACGCCTTGCAAAATTCATGGATATGGACTTTTATCTTACAATGTTTTAGTCTTATTTGTTTCAAATTTTGAGATATTGGATGAATTATGTTAAAAAAATAAAGATCCATTGAATGAATGGAATGTGATTTTAATTTATTATGTTATAGACTTTTCAAAATCCTAAAAACTGTAATTATTTTTTAAAAAAAATTTAAGCATTTAAAAATAACTATTAAAAAAAATCTTTTCTGATTTTTTTATATGTCTTATAACATCATGACTTGAAATTGGAAATTGTTACTTTCAATATAATCAAAATATTCATACTTTAAACTAGTTTTCAATTATACTGGAAAAGGACTTTGAAAAAGGACTTTAATCCATTGAAATTTAGTCACCTTAGTGTGTTTTCACCCATTGACCCATGCACACCAAATTGCCTTATCCTTATCATAAATTATTTTCACAATGTACCCCAAACCTAACCAAGTCCAATCATAAGCCTTTAAAGTTTATAACATATGCACAAAGCAAATAGATACATTCAAGCTTTGGATTTGAACTCGTGTGCACCATGGGCAAGATCTTCATTTGCTCAAGTGTGTGCATGATGGTAGAAGGTGATTTTAGCAACCTCGAGCCTTATGGACAACCTCTTGATCAACAAGTGCCAAACAACCACACTATAAATCTTGCATGGGGATCAAAACTTATAACTAGGAGCCAACGGGATTATTTTGGAAAAGGATTGCAAGTCTTCTTTCCCAAAACAAGTTTACATGCAAATGAATTTTTGAATGAAATCTTTTGTAACTTGTTGTAAAAAATATTTAAATGTTCCCCAATGCATCACATTTTTTTGGTTAGTCATTATTGAATAAATATGAATTTCTAAAAGTGTGTAGATCCCTTACAAATTCAATGTTTCATCTTGAAAAATGATCAAAGTTTTAAGTCATCATCAAAAATTAAAATTTCACAATCTTTAGTTTTATTATATTCTAAACTATAATTTTTTTCAAACATCATGTACATTATTACCCATGTATATATGGTAAAGGATTCTTGAAACTTTAAAATTTTGAAACAATTTTGAAACAATTTTTGAATTTTTAAAGTTTTAGAATTCCACATTTTTAAAAGTATGAATGATTTTTGAATGTGGTTAACATGTTCTTATCATCTAAATTTTTTTAATGAAATTTTTTTATTATATGAGTCCTTTTGATAGTCCTTTGCAAAATTGACTCCATATGACACAATAGATGTACATTTTCAAACGTCTTAAATTAAAACCAAAACTTAAAATTTGATCAAATGAATTTTTAATCTAAGTTCCTTAACATTCATTTGAGTGAAAAAAAACTAACTTGACATGATCACTATGCTTTTAAATGGTAATAAAAAAATAAATGTTTGATTTTGATTAATTATGTCTAACATTTGACACCTTTTTTGGTTCTTAGTTATGTGTTTTGACCCATGGTTTGGTTCTCCATGATGGTGTTGTAGCACATACCCACAATGATATCTACAAAATATAAATCCAATTATATCAAATTGCATAAGTTGGTGCAAAATACCATGCAAAAATTCCAACTAAAAAGAGGTTAGGTTGTTGCCCTATACCAAGTGATTCTTGACTATTGGTTGCTTGACATCCACTTGTGGGGGCAAGTTCTTGTGCTTGTTCCATTCCACTAGGGTTTGTGCATACCCCTACCCACCTTCCAAAATTTTTGGCACTTGAATATAAAGGATATATGTTGTTTGAATTGTGGCCTTGTTTTGGCCTCCATTCCTAAACCTATTTTTCCACACCAAGTCCATGTTGGAGAAAGGTAAGCAAACTAGGTTTTGGATTTTGATGGATTGAAACAATGTAGTTTGCCTCATGCTTTGAACCCAACAAAAAACGACCTTGCATGAATAGATGCCCATATTAAATGTATAGATGCCCCATATAGATGTACCTTCACATCATTGCAAACTTCAATATCCCAACCCAATATACAACCTAAAACCTAAACAAACAAAAGGAAGCAAATACTAAAAAAACCCCTTGAAATTTTATGGCCATTTAATGCTTTGGGAAAATAATGTTCCTTTATGGAGCAAGCAACCTTCAAAGACAAGCTTTTAGGAAATATCAATGTTACTTGTTATATTAGAAATTGCCACAACTATCTTCCAAGGGAGGTCTGGCCTTCATTTGGCATGTTTGAGCTACAATTTTGAAGCCCACCCAATCTTTAATGAATTAGAACCACAATGAAACCCATCCAACAAATGAATCCATAGAAAAAATATTGCATGGATAAAATTTAAAAACTCTAGAACCTTAAACCCAAATGGAGTTGAAAAGGCCCTTTAATAGATGCATACAACTATTGTAATAAACAAAAAATATATAACAATGCCTGAAAGAGAAGAATTGAATAAATGAATAAAACCCAATTATATAAATTGTTAATTATGGAGGAAAAAACATAATTAAATCATAAAACTTAAATGAAGCAAAAAGGAAGTATTATTCACATTTTTTCTAAATTGGGAGTTGTTTTCCCTCCCCTTCAAAAAAGAAAAAATGAGTTGAACTCAATCCATATATATGCGAGAATGTTAGAAATCCCAAAACTGGTCGTATGTAACTAGCATGCATCCTGGCTCCCGAAACTCTTTCATAAAATTCTAAAAGTTTTTCTCGCTCTTCAAAAGCCCACAAAAATGGAGTTAATGCTCCTACATCCATAAGTCTATTAGTAGTTTTACCAATAAATAAAAAATCATGACTAGTGCGGCTAATAATATACTAGGGAAGTAAAGATTTAATAATAGCAATAATATTAGAAAAAGATGTGACAAGATTCGGAAATAGTAATCAAAAACATAAACAGATATATACCTAATCCTCCAATTTACAAGAAATAGATGTATCTCTGAAAATAAAGAAGTTATTAGGTTTTACTTAATGATGTAGTAATAAAAATGAAACATAGATTTATTAATATATGGGCGCAGTAGAGCGTGTTACCTGCCATATTAGGAAATTGAACATTGCGCGTGGAAATTTGATTATCCAAAAAAAGGATGCAAAAGAAAAAAAAAATCTATATTTTTTTTGAAAAAACTTCACTTGGGTGAATGGCCGCATTGCGATATGAAAAAAAAATTCTGCTTAATTACCTAAATATTTTTTATATTTGCTTAATGTTAAAGTAATTGTGTGCCCTAAACAATTAATGTCATAAAAGTTTGGTGCCTTATGAGCATATTAACTAGGGAGAAATTATAGTAACCCTATTTGTAGAATATGTATTAACTGGCCCAAAATGGAGTTGAACCCATAGGACATTGCCCCCAAAAAAATTGGCCCCAAATGCAATACCTATATTTGTTCAATATTAAAGGGTGTTTTTATTATGCAATACCTACATCTAGGTGTTGTTCTGATTTTGATTTTCTCCTACATGTGCAATCATACCCACATGATAGTTAAGAAAATAATCTCACAACCTAGGCCCTATTTGTAATACCTTCATTCAAGTGATTACAAATATTTGAATCATGGCCTTCAATATGACTTTAGTAAACAAAGCCATGTTCCATGCAATACTTGCATTTGGGCTATTTCTGCATAACTTTCACCTATTACAAGAAGTCGAATGGAATGTTATTTCCCTCAACTAGATTTAATGGTAGACGATGATATTCCATTGTGGTTTAAAGTGGGTTAATGAAGTTTATCAATGTAAAAAGGGTATTGCAAAATCATTTCAAAAGTGTGTTGAAGTTCCATGAAACCCTTAATGCATTGATTTTTACAATACCCTCATTGACATTAATCCTCACCTTCCATGGTACCTTAGGATTTTCTTATGTGTGAATGATATTAGAGAGGCAATGGTTTAACCAAAAAGTAAAAAAACTTTTGTTGAAAGATCAAAATTTAGCTAGGAAAAATGAATGATTTTACTAAGAGGTGGAAGTTTAGCCAAGAAATAAAGAGGTTTTGCCAAGAGGTGAAAGTTTAGTCAAAAAGCGAAGAGGTTTTTCTAAGAGGTGAAAGTTTTGCTAAGATATAGGGGTTTAGCCAAAAAAAAATTGGTTTTGCCAAGAGGTGGAGGTTTAGCCAAGAAGTAGAGAGGTTTTGCCAAGAGGTGAAAATTTAGCCAAGAGATAAGGGTTTATTTAATGAGTAAAAGGGTTTTGTTAAAAGGTGGAAGTTTAGCCAAGAAAAAAAAAATTGTTGATAAATATGGTTTAGCTAAGAAAAGGTAAAAGTTTTGCTAAGAGGTAATGATTTAGCCAATAAATAAAAATGTTTTGCAAAAAATAAAAATTTAACCAAGGAAAAATATTGGTTTTGCCAAAAGGGTAGAAATTTAACTAGAAAGTGGAAAGGTTTTGCCAAGAGGTGGAAGTTTAGACAAGAAAAGATATGAGTTTTGTCAAGATATAGGGTTCAGCTAAGCAAAAGGAAAGTTTTTGTCAAGAGCTAGTGTTTACCAATAAGGAAAGAGGTTTTGCAAAAAGATAAAAGTTTAGCCAAAAAGAGATATGGGTTTTGCTATGAGGTAAAAGTTTAACTAGGAAGTAATAGGTTTTGCCAAAAAATAGAAGTTTAGTTTAGGAAATAAAGATGTTTTGCTAAGAGCCAACATTTAATTTGGAAGTAAAAGATTTTGTCAAAAGACAAAAGTTTAGTTAGAAAAAGATACAAAATTTGTTAGGAAAAGATAAAAGCTTTGACAAAAGGTAAAAAGTTCAGCCAATAAAAAAAGAGGTTTTGTCAAGAGCTAAAGGTTTAAACATGAAAAAATATAAGGTTGTTCGAGAAGCAAAGGTTTAGCCAAGAATAAATAAAGGTTTTAACCTAGAAGGTAAAAGTTGAATGAATGAAAAGATAGAAGGATGGTAAGTAGGGGGGGTAGGTTGTTGATTGGTAGGTAAAGACAAGATGTAGGTTAGTATGGTAGCTAAGTCAATAAGATAGCTAGGTCAGTAGGTAACTAGGTGGGAAGGTAGTATGGAGGCCAGGGTTGAGAAAAGAACCCGACCCCGAAAGAACCTCATACGTCAGAAACCAATAAAAGTTCACTGATTGAGGCTGGATGAAAAAATGCAGCCCATCCCGTGGACAGGACGGCCAACTGGTACATTCGTGGGTGCTGGTTGACCCGCCACCCCGTCCCCCAAAACGGAGTTGCAGATCATGACTTGGAGAAGATGGGCACATAGAGTCAATCTGAACTACTATTGTCTAATTCCCACGTTTGGTGTGTTCCAACTGGACGTCGTACTTCCGCGTCTGCTCACACCCAAAAGAGAACCCATACTGAAATATAGAACCAAGTCTAGGATCACACTCCTACCAGAACTGGAACTGGATCCTTACTGCAATCCTTTTTGTTAGTCGGTTCTGGCATTTGTGGTCGGTTCCAATGGCAGGGAGTTTGTACATTGTAGTCAGCTGGTCACTTTTAAGTGGCTTGTACAACAGCGGAAGGTACCTACACAATCTCCAACCTTGGGTTGGGTGTAATGTCTTCCGGGTGTAATGTGTTCATTAATAGAACCAATTGCAAAAGTGGGTACTTTTATTAAGTTAGTGTGCATATTTTATAAGAACTAAAAGCAGAATTGGAAGTTTAGTCATTTCAAGATTCCCATTCACATCCTCATTCAGCCCAGGTTGAATAATTATTAAATAATTCCTATTCTCATTGCAAAATTCATTTAGGTGAGATCTGTTGCAAAAGATCAGAAGACTTCTGCTGCGAGATTTTACTCCAGGAAGCAAGTATCTGTTCGCATACGCAATCTGCAATTATTTCTGCTTGAGTTAACAGTTTGCATATTCGAACCATTCTCACAATTTTCCAACTATGAGAGAAGTCCCGTAGTACCATGGCAAGTTCAACATTTCAGTGTGGAGTACTTATTTTATTTTGAAGATTCCATGTTCGAAAAAAATTAATTTCAGAACATTTTAAAAGATTCTTAATTTTCTTTCTAAAAAAATATTTAATGAAAAAAATATACATATTTGGAAATTTTCAATATTTCTGAATAACATAACTAATGTAGAAGCTGGCAGTATGTCTGGATGCACTGAGATTTTTTAATCTAGAGACTGGAAGGCTTTTCCTGGCACTCAGACAGAGTACCATGTATCATGTGCTGTGTACATATCTTTCTTTCAACCCTCAATGTTGGGCTGCTGTCTCTTCTGAAGAAGCCTAATGTGAAACGGAACAACTTGGAGAATTTTTCTAGCGTGTGTTTGGAGGGCAACTTATATCTATGAAAACCCCTCCTAGAAAAGAGGAGGGATATCATGTGTACTGCTTAAGAGGGAAGGATATTATGCATAAGATCTTACAGGCATAAGATCCCTACCAATCTCAAGGAGTTTGCATAAGAACCCTCCTAACATCATGATCTACTTATGCATGATAACTTGGCCCATGCTTTTCCGTGGGTAAAAGCCCGCATGTGGCCACATTTCAAATATGTGGGCTGGACCCAGGTACTATCTCATCATCCTAGGGACCTTATTTTGGGAATGTTCGGACCCTGAGGCTTTACCCTGTACAATTTTTTTAGCTTTGCATTACTCAACACCAAGGCATCCAGAGCCCGATACTTAGCTACATACCTTCCAACTCAAATGGATATTGGAGCACATTTGGCATTTTCATTGTACAGTGCAAAGAGAAGGTCTCATTAGTGAGCCAGAGAAAAAGCCTCCAGATGTCTTTCTGTTGCATTTTTCCCCTTGACACTGTCAATTCTGTACAATCAATCCCTATTTTGGGAGGAGCTGGCAGTGTCTACAAATCAACTCTTGTACATATAATACTTAAGCTGGAGTTCATTTGGAGTTGCTCAGGTGTATCGGCAGTTTCCAGAAGCTGTTTCCACATTGGAATCTCTTAATGGCCTATCAACAAGTGTTGTACTTCAATGCTGCGCCGGAGTGAACCCGCCAGCACCCACGGAAGGCATGTGGACAAGAAATGCTCATTGTATTCTTGTTCCGTAACTAACCATGGTAGTTAGCAATGTACTAACCATCCACATGTATCTACTGACCTGGTGGTCACTGAGTGCTTTAACCACCTAGCTACCTACATAATCACTTATCTTCCCTAACCTACTTACCTACTTTACATATTAGTTATCTAAGTAGTGTGAGATGGAACTAGGAAGGATTGCAGGATAGGTTACCACAGTTTAACCTTGGTAACTTGATTGTAATTCCACAACTAAGTCATATATGGGGTTTCCATTGGATAGTACACCCAAGAATGACCATAACTTAGCCATCAAGCCCGTTTTGACACCACATTGTACAACAAAAGAAAAAGCCATGATTGTTCATCAGCCAAATGACACTCACATGTCAAATCAATCAAATGTACAAGAAGCAAGAGGGGGCATTTTTCACAATAGGTTGGGCAAAAATCAAAAACTTATGAACTTTCTGCCATTAAGAAGGATGATTCCTTATAGGTAAGACTGTGTATTCCCATCACATAAGTTGTCTCATCAATCTTTCAGGCCACAAACTCACAGAAACTGTAAAATTTACTGTGGCTTTAATCATAGGCTCTCTGGGAATTTTACTGACAGCCCCTAGCTAGCAAGATGCACACAACAAGCTTGTTGGTCAGTAGGTTGTTGACATGAATTTTAGAAGCTGAGAAGGAAACTTTTCAACTCTGACAGAGAGTTCAAGAAGCTCCAAAGTAAGATAAGTGTGTAAACAAAGATATGACAATTAAAAACCTAGTAGTTTGGAGACACAGCCTAATGTAAAATACCCTCCAACAAATTCCAATGCAGCTCAAAAAAGAAAAAAGAAATAAATTGCAGCCATGACTGCTTGTGCAAGTCTGGCGTGGAGCTTGCTCATGGTCTTAGACATAACCCTAAAATCCTAGTTTGATGTGCATAGCAGTGCATGGCATCATTCACAAGAAGCACTAAATAAACCAAAGCTTCTTCAAAATGAAGCAAGCATTAAAAAAAAAAAAAAAAAAGCTTATTGACATTGCAAGTTGGGTGATCGACCTCGTGAACTTGAGGAACCTAATGTAAGCTCCAACTCATCGGGCTGCACTGCTAATTTTCTCCTGCTCACCACCTGCATAGCCACATGATCTTCCGCTGCCGCAGCAGCTTCCCCCCATGGCACATGTACAACAGCATCTGGATTCTCAACCTTGTCTGAATTCAACAGTCTTGGTACAGTTCGAGCTGGGACAGGCGTATTCGCAGCAGAAGATTGCAAGCTGATGGGAATGCGCCATGTGCTGGGGTATGGTGTCTCAGGAGAATCAGATTGCACAGCTGCTGGTGCTGGGAAGGGACCTAACCCCATCATGCCTTCAAGCTGGACATGACATCCTGAAACTGCTGATCCAGGTGGTCCTGCAGCCAATCCTAGAATTGCACCAGCAGCTGCAGAGCTACCTGCGGTGCGCACCCGGATCCCATTTGCCCATTTGGTTGAGCTCGAGCTGCATACATTAGCAAACTCGAGAGCAGTGGTGGGAGACAAATCTGATTCCACTTCATCAGCTGCTGGAGTGCGGCAGCCATCTGGGGTTTCACAGTAGCTGCCTGGGCAAAGGGGTGACTGGTTTGACGCCGCCGCTGCAGCAGCAGCAGCAAGGAAACTTGGATGGTGTACAGCTGACCAAGCATTGACATGAGCTTGAGAGAATGCGTGCGTGGGACACTCGGGCAGCCCATCTTTGGCAATGGCATCCCAGTCTGGTTTCACAGGGATGCCTTTCGCAGTAGGCGAGCTCAAAGGCGGTGTCACTGGAGCACAAGAGGAAGTACCTGCATGGACCAAGTGCAAAGTCGGCAAGCCTGCGCTGCTGCTTGTACTGGCAGTCCCACTTCCTCTCCCCGAAGATAAGCCCTTCAACCATGGTATGAGGGAAGTACCATCGCTCGCTCCGGGATATGAAGATGTTGGACTTACCAATGCCGGAGTTGTGCACACCTCCTGCATCTGCTCTACTGGTGGCTTGGTCCCCTGAAACAAATATCATGATCCCAGCGACATTCTGTCAATTGTTGTCTCTCAATGCAGATGTGATGCAGAGGACCTCAGGGACCTTGGCATTAGAGCTTCTTCACATGCAAAAACCAATATCAAAAACCTCAAGCTTGACATTACCTTGCGGTAGGTGCTGCCATCCTCCTCCACGGTCCAGCCAGCTTCAGCACAAAGAGCCTTGAGAACTTCGTTGTTGTCACAGTGTTTTGGCAGCTTGTAGTTACCGTAGGAGCGTAGACCTGCAAAGATCTTTGCAGCGATGGCGCGTCGTCGCCGTTCTCTCCTTTTGTTGTTTTCCCTCTCCTTCCAAGTCGGCAGTCGGGACCCTGATGTCATTATTATGTCTCCTCTCTCAGCAGCAGCTCCAGGTGCGTCGACTCGCTGATGATCTCTAGCTGCTACCATTCAAGCCCTCTCTCTCGCAGCCGGTGGGTCTGATGATAAAGCCGCCACTGCTGCCCTTCTGATCAAATAGGTTCTTCTTGTTGTACACTCTTTCTTCAGTTTTCCATCATAGTCTTCTCCCCCTCTCCTCCCTTCCCTTTCTTCCAAATTCCTATGTCGACTACACCCCTTCACACTATCGCTGCAACTCCTCCTCCGAAGCCAATTGGAAAGTCACGCAGTGCGTACACATATACTCTTCATGTCATCGTTGTGACTAAGCTGGAAAACTTGGCGCAGGGAACTAACTTCGACAGTTCCGACCACGATTCTTATCGACGGACAAAAGCTCAGGAAAGACACTAGGTCGACCTTGCCTGAGAGAAGGCTGGGGTTAAGGAAGCTAACGATCGAAAGATTGTGAGATTTGAAGCAGCGTCTCTGCTAAGAGATTGGAACACCAAACTTCACAGCTCTAGATATTGATAGTGATCAGGAAGACTTGACAAACCAAGCTCTCAAAAACAACAACAATCATGATGATGTTCACTTCAGCTTTGAAGTCAGCTGTAGTCGGATAGTTTCAGAAGTGAAACTTGACGCGCGTGGAGAGACAAACAAAAAAACAGCAGAAGTGAGACTACCCATTTCATGTCTAAAGTGTGTCTGCAAGCCCCCGGGGAGGGGGGCGACTACAGACAGGAAGACAGACGGACGGACAGACGGACGCTGGCCACCAGTGCAGCAGGAGGCAACAGGAGCGTGGGTAGTGTGGCAGCTTTGGCAACAGTAATAGCTAGCTAGCAGGGGGTTGCTGCAATAAAGTTAGGGTCTCTTTCCATTAGGTTGTTGTGATCACAGTTACACACAGTGTGCTGGCTAGCTAGCTAGCACACGAGACGCACGTACATGAAAGCGTGAGAGAGCCAGACACACGGAGAGAGAGATGACTGGAAGCATAATTACGTGCTACAGTCGTTGTAGTGGTAGTAGTATTAGGTACTACCCCTGCATTGCCACGCCCCCCCCCCCCTTTTGCTTCCTTCCTTCACTACTTAGACTGCCAACAACATTAGTTGCATCTACTGAAATGGTGTCTTTCCCTCAGGCAGGGCTGATGAGCTCTGGATGACTTCCGTGTGTGTGGGCTGCTGGCCGGTAATGGAGGGGGTGGGATGAGTGAAGCAATTGGGTTATTAGTCAGGAGAAAGAATAGAACATTGTCCTTATTAGTTACCACTGTGGAACCACTGCATCCATTATAAAGGGAAAACAAACAAATGTACCACTGCACGTTGCAGGTAAGTTTTCAACAAGCAAGATATTGGCCCGCCCAGCAGCTGAGTGAAGTAAGTTTTTTTTTTATAAAAATTTAAAGTAAGCGTTTGGAGAAATCTGACTTTGTTTTAATCACATTTCTTATTTCAATGATTTTATAGTGCTTCTACCTTAGTAGAAAAAGTCCTTGAATTGGTGAGGTGTTTAACTTGGTCCTTACTTAGTGCTTACCACATTGGTAATCTTAGAACACCCCAAACTTACTTTGTTAGGTACCTATTTGAAATTTATGGTGGCAATTTGCCATAAAACACTTGACAACAGGAGTGCCCAAATCAAGTGCTGATCTACTGGCCAATTCCATTATATGAGTAGGGTTTGACTTAGGGGAGTCCAAGCTCAGATGCAGGTGGATTCTGGAGCATACCCCCAAGGATTTGAGAACACCCCATAAGGGAAATCATTCATTGACATATTACACAGCTTCAACCCATTCCTGTATTTGGAACGGGGCCTTTGCAGATACAAATGAGCAGGATTGATTGAGATTGGGACATAGTGTTCCAGGATGCAATGTTGAGTGTCATATTTGTTGTTAGGACTGGGCCTCTCACACTTCACCTTTTTAGTCATATATTGTTTTCCCACCAACCTCCAGAGATTTCTATTGAGGATGGCATGCAATTTTGCTCTGTTTAATAGGGTAACAAGGAAAAGGGTTTACGTATCACAGGCCTAAATTTTTGTAATCTGCCTTGTCCAAGGGCATCCAAGAAGCCATAACCGAAATTGGGGACATTGGGATGCGGGTACTTCATCCACATCTCCAGCATTATCACTGGCATCAGGATGAGAGTTCTTACAATACAATTTCATCAACAAGACGCTGATAAACACTTATGAAACTGGAAGACTTGAAATCAGAACTCTGATCAAGTCAAGAGCTGAGCAAAGGTTGAAAGTTCAACTCTGGTAATGCAAGGAGCAGATTTGTATGTACACCAATAAAAAACATAAAAACTTGCACAGTGCTTTTCAGTGTAATTGCAGGTTGCCTTAAACAGCGTAATTACATACACGGGCAGGCATTTTCCACTTTCTTTTCATGATGGTACCAAAGGGTTCCTTTTACAATAAAACCATGATGGTTTTGTTGCATCATGTAAAAGCCCTTGGGGGTGGCTTTACAGGAATGGGGGGGCATCTGCTTGGCTCCACTTGTGGGGTCCTATTCTCGTAAAGCCCGGTCCCTGGGGTTCAACCCTACACTTTAGAGCTTAGCCCAGCAACCAACCACGCTGGGGAAGCCCGGGGTGTTGCAGCACAGGCGTACCAACTACTATAGCAGTAGCAGCAACCCGCACCCCTCCCTTCCTCTCGCCCTCCCTTCCTCTCTCCCTTTTCGCACAATATCCCCATACCCAACAGACCTAATAATAAAGATCACGATTCCGTTACCACCGGCTGTCGTCTACACCGTCAGGCCCTTCTCATGATGATGGGTACTTCACAACAGATTGATTCACAATTTGGTACTTACCTACTACGCTGGGAAACCACGCGTTCACGCTTTGCTTATCACCTCCACCTGTCCCCCTCCCCGCCCCCTCCCCGCGCTGCTGCACACAGACCAGACCTGTGTTTTTTTGAGGGAATTTCTGTTTGTGGCCAAAGTGGGTGATTCATGCATCGAAAGATGTAGAAAAAGTGGCTATAATCCTTAGGAAGATTTAGCCAAATATGGTTATAAACAAGAAATAAAATAATACATATCTTCAATGGTCCTTCTTTACTTTTGGGCACCGCACTGAAAAACAAGGGTGCGAATTTGGCGATCTGTGCTTTTTTCTTTTTCTTTTTTTTTCCTCACTTTTGGCGACTGAAAGCCTCCAAACTCACTTCTTTTTCGAATTTTTTAAGTTCAATTTCGCTTTTTGGCGAAATTGGGCCAGTTACAAAAAAGCACTGACACAGAGACCTACCTCCTCCATCTGCCTGACAGCAGCAGCTAGTTGCACTCACACACACGGACTTACACCTCCAGCACCGAAATTGTGTGTTTTTTTAAATTGGTGCATACACATGGCTCAGATCCAAAAGCACCGGACATGCCACGACTCACCAATCGAACTTCGCGCCGTTACGCGCGTGACATCATCTGCCGCACGTGCGTTGTCATTGTGGTGGGGACGAGAGCGGACGAAGTACAATACTGTTGGCTGTTGCAGTGTTCACGTGATGCTTAATTCGTTGCTTTGCTTCGCGACGCGATCCCCCGCCCCCCCCCCCGGCCTCCAGGCTCCTGCCTTTCTTCCTACCTTCATTCGTGTGGTGTTTCTGCTGATGGGTGTCTCCGAGGAAGCAGTGATTCTTTTTAAAGAATTTTTGTTTGTAGCCAAAGTGGCGTTCATACATAGGGAGATGTCCAAAAAAAGTGGCGATTGTTCTGAAGAATTTTCCCAAATATGGCTATAAAAACTAGACATGAAGTACAAATCTTTAATCATCCTTCTATACTTTGGCTACACACTCTAAACTAAAAAAATAGGAATTTCTGTTTGTACCTGGCGTGGTGATCATCCTCAGAAAAATTTATCCAGCCATAAACCCTAAACCTAGATAGGTATGAAGTATAAATGTTTAATCATCTGCTATATTTTTGGCTAAAAAATTTAAAGAAAATATAGAAGTCTGGTGATTTTTTTAAATAATTGCTCACATCTGGTGATTGGAAACCTCCAAAATCACTTCAATTTCAAGTTTTTAATTTTTAATTTTGGGCTGAAGTAAAATTGGGAGGTTTTCAATGGCCAGAATTAAGAAATGGTTTTTGAGTGTGTAACCAAAAATATAGAAGAATGATTCAAGATTTGTACTTCATATGCGGTTTATAGCCAGATTTGGCTAAATGTTCCTAAGGATGCTCATCACTTTTTTTAGATATCTCTCCTATGCATGATCACCACTTTGGCTGCAAACAAAAATTCCTGAAAAATACAACGCCAGGAAGTTGGAACCTCATGGGAAAAACAGAAAGCTAACTTAAAACAAAATATTGAAGTTTCTCCCTTGAGGGAACCAATCTTCATTGGAATGGGCATTTCCCCTGCCCACTCCTTGTCATCATATGGGCATTTGGGGAGCCTGCAAATGGTGCAGAATTTGCAGTCTACCCATGTGGTTTGTTTTTTGAGCTTCAGCCAACCAACTTACCCTTTGCTGCCCTGTAGCACCAAGTAAGGTTGAGATGTAAATCATGTTATATGACATGAAGAGTGAGTAGAAGATTTGGATTGGTGAGATGAATTAGGAGGACTAAGGACCAAGATGGGGTCATTGTGCAAAATGAGGCCTGGCATGAAATGGGAGGCGAGTTCCCAAGACAGCCCAATTTGAGGTCCCAACCTTGCTTTCAAAGGGGTGACTAAGATTGCATTTCACAGAAGAGGAGGCACCTTATGCACCTCTGTTGAGGCAGAAACTTTAATGAGGGTCCAGCACCCTCCACATACACTGGAAAAATTCTACTGATTTTTTAAGAGTTGTAGAAGAGCTTGATAACGCCCAAATTACATACAAGCCCCTCCAATGCCTTAGGTGAACCTGTACCCACACTGGTACCATGGTTAACCCCCCCAAATCCATTTGAATTGCTTCTAAATATTAGAAATATGCCATGCTTAGACTAGAAAAGGGTCTCTGGGTCCAAATCTAACATTTTTGGGGCTTTACTATGGGCACAAAGGGGCCACTGGTAAAGGTACCACCAGTGTGAGTGCTGGTTCACCCTGAAGAAGAGACATTTAAATCATGTAGACCTGCCAACTAAAGTACATGAAAGCAGTAGTACAACATGGGAGAAGTGAAAATGGAGAAAGAAAGCATGTAAGCAGAGAATTATTTGTGATGATCTTTTGTAATTTTGCAAATTTTTGAGGATTTTCTTTTTTAGTGTAATTTTTTTTCCCAGCAAAAAATCATCACTCTTGCAATGGAAAAATCAAAAAATACAATTGCATGTAGGCCCTATTTTAATTACTTGGTGCCAAATCAAACATCAAAATTCAACTACTTGTGTAGAGAATTAACGAAGTATAGAGAGACACACAAAAAAAAGGGCTAAGCAAGTTTCTTTTTACATACTAAATGTGAAAACCCTAGGCACATATGTGCTTCACACGGAAAGCACTCAGAGAAATTCCCAAGTGCATTGAGAGGCCACATTGTACCTGCAAATGTCCCTCCTAGAACAGAGTAGTTCTTTGATGTTGTTTTTTCATTGCCCACACTTCTGAATTCTTCAGTAAAATGCCTTCCAATAATCATATGGAATTTTGTATAAATGCCTCTTTTAATAACTAGTGGAGAAATCATATTCTTTAGACTATTTCCATGCTCAAGAATTGATGTCCTCGTGTGCAAAATGGTGGTATCTGGGGTTGGAACTTGGGAGAACTTATTTGCAAGTGAGTTGTTAAGGTCCCTTGCACCATAGGGACCAGGTGAAATTGGAATCAAGACGCCAAGAAGCTCAAGAAAATCATTTGATGAGACATAAAATAATGAGAACACATCTTGTGAAAATTGAGAATCAAATCAAATCCTACCTGACAAAGTGCCATGCATATAGTATTCCATCATGGGGTTTGGTGCCAGAATTGCTTGTTGTTGAAAGCTTCAAGAACTTTGTTTTAAATGTGGTACTGAAAGGACAATGAAGTTGAATGGGTGCCACATTTTTTCTAAGGAAAGAAAAAACAATGAAAAGTAGGACACTGAAAATAATTAATTAATTAGCCACTCGCTGAAAATTAATATAGGAAGGCACTATCTATACCCTATTCACATGCTACACTAAACCATAAAATGTACAAACTTTTGTTTACTTATTATGGTGGTGAATTGCTAACCTATAATGTTCCCAAAGTCTAGTGTTGAGGTTTTTGGATTTGGAAAACACATATTTCACCAACATGCATTAAGGTCCTCACATTGTCAACCTGTATCAAGTCTAACACGGTAACACTTTTTGAAGTTTTGGGGTGCTGAAAAGATGTTTTTTTTAAAAACTCTTTGAAGCCTCAACCTTGTTGAAGTTCATCATATATTAGTCTCAATTTTCAACTCTTTTTTTGAGATTTTCCAACTCTGTTTTACTACCAGATGGATTTTTATCTAATGTGAAAATGGAGGTAGTGAATGCATAGTATTATACTCTATAACATACAACCAGCCATTAAACTTGAATTTTTGTAATCTACTACTGTTCACACACATGATCATTACTAGGAGGTTGCAACACGATGTGGTGCAATACTTTTTAGCAGTATCAAATCATAAGATCCTGACAAACACACCCCCAGTAGAAGAACCCTAGAAGAATTGTTGTGAGCTTTTGGGGTAGGGGAAAGAAGGAAGGGGATGGGGGGGGGTTGGAGGGGGGTGTATTCTCCAACTTTGATGTCTTATCATTCTTGGGTCTCTCTCTCTCTCTCTCTCAATAGTTATGTAGTGTTTCATTTCCCAAGAGAACTACCATAGTTGACTTCTTCATTTGTATTTGTAGATGGACAATTCCTCCAAAGTATTCATGGCTAATAAGTTATTAGGGTTTTCATCATTCCAACAAGTTCGTTTTGGGGGCCACACACTATTTCTTCCACTCAATTATTGTAGCCCAAAATCCCACTAAATTAAATGGTAGTGTACCTCCCTTGCCCTTGGGTAGGACACCAATGAAGAGGACCAAAAAAACCAGTCCTTGAGGTTAAAAGCATTTCGGACACCTAACGGTCATGTTGAGACAACCACCCTTCATAATAACTGCTTAATAGGTCTACTATACTCAAAGCTGTCACAAATAAATTCAAGTAGGAAAAAGAAAGAAAGAAAAAAGGAAAGGGGGTTGTGGGGGGGGCTAGGGTTTTAGCCTTTAGGGTAGTGAGGGGACAGAACAGAAAAGGGAATTTAATTGTAGTTTCTCCTAGCATTAAATGGAAGCGTGTTTGAATCTGAAAAGAAAATGGTCCTCTCCAGTGTGAATTTAGCACACACTATGTGAATTAATTACACTCTTGGTGGTTTTCAAGCCCTTTGCATAGTTTAGAGAAACCTCACAACTGGCACTCATTCATTGCCCTGTAGAAACTGGAACTTTTTGTTTTGGAAGTTTTATAATAATGTCAGGGGGAGTTACTGGAAAAATCTGTTCACAACACAAAAAACACACACACACACACCAGTGTTTGTTTTTGTTTGGGGTTTTTTTTTTCCCTGGAGAAATTTTTCAAAAAATAGAAATTGGAAAAATTGGAAAAAGAGGTTAGTTTGGAGTTTTTTCCAGGTGCCAGAAAATGAGAAATTAAAAATTAAAAATTAGCCAGAATTCGTTTACTTGGTTTTCATTTTGTAGCCAAAAATATAGAAGGATGATTAAACACTTGTAGTTTAATTATGTTTTATAGGCAAGATTTGGCTAAATACTCTTAGGGATGATCGCCAGATTTCTACAACTTCCTATGTATGATGGACACTTTGGCTAACCCCAAAAATTTCCAAAAAAAACACTAATGTCATACACACACAAACACCACCAAAACCAACAAATAAACAAAAAAAAAAACCAAAACCAAAACCAAAACCCAAAAGAAAATAAAAGAGAAGCACTTAGAATACACAACAACTGAGTTATTTAAGTATCGTGTAATGAAAGCGCGCACGTATGCGCGCGCGCTCGCGGTTGGGAGAGCCATTCAATGAGCCCCGTTTCACGCGCGACATGGGAAGGCAATTCCATCATGGATTTGCATGTACAAGCAGCTTATGTCCATCTTGGCGCACGTCATGCATGCATGGAGGAGGGAAGGGGAGAGGGGTTGCGCAGTTGCCTTCTTTCCCCCGTGCGGCTGGCTGTGTGCACGTATTCAACAGATCTTAAGATACCTACTCTATTGTTCTAGTTCTTGAAACTTCAAGTAGAAGTACCGTCTTTCCCAATGTGTAGGATGAGGGCACGAATGAATCCCATCATCGGCATTTGAGTGGTTTACAGAGTTGGTTAAGACCGGGGGGGGGGAATGGGATTTTTGTTATGTAGCCAAAGTGGCGATCATCGAGAAAACAGTTTAGCCAAATTAAATTACATACTAGAAATGAAAGTAGGAAAAAAAAAAAATAGAATCTTTCTATATTCTTGGCTACCGATTGGAACTCATCACAACAATCTGAAGATTTGAAAAATAATAATAATAAAATTGAAATGTGGTGAATTTGGGTAAATTTTTTTGTTTCATGAAAAATCCTTTGTATGGGTCGAAATCATATTTTTTCAGGTTGAAATTTGGCGAAATTTCACGATAAAAAAAAACACTGCCTAGCTAGCAATGAGCACCCGCCACTGATCAGGAGTACATCATCATCCATTAGAAACCCAAACCCATTATGACTAAGTCACCAACATAATGTGACTGGTTACCAGTGTTGGTCAGGTACCCGGTTTGGCAGGTTAGAAGTGCCAGTTTCCATTAGTTAACTGGAACCAGGTCTGGGTTTTGGAACCAGAACTCTGGTTCTCAGTTTTTTTTAGAGAACCGGAACCAAACTGGAACGTGGATCCTGGTTTTTTGAAGAACCAGAACAGGAAACAAATTTGGGAATTTTTAAAAGAAAGGATAAGAACCAAAGGGCTAACTGAAGTTTAACAAGCAGTTAACCACCGGTTGTGGTCCAGGTTAACCATAACCAGACCAAAACCAGATTGGAACTGGGTCTGATTTATAGAACTAGAACCAAAATCAAGTTTATTTACTAGAACCAGAACCACAGGTCCTTCATAAAACTCACAGAACCACCCAATGCTGGTGGTTACCACCATGGTAAACCTACCATCTCAAAACTCATGGGCATCTTCACTTCTCTTCCTAGCTAGTATGTGCAACAGCCAAAAGAAGCTTTGGGATTTAATAAGCTGATCAAAAGTTTCCAAAAGTAATTTTTCTTTTAATGGGATTTACAAAAGGGGGGGAATTCTTTTTCCCCTGTGGATCCTCTTAGCATTCTCAGTTCACAACAAAAACAAAAGAGATAATAATCATAAGCACAATTGTTGGTTCATGCAACCTGGGGGGAACTGGGGAAGATCATAGACAATCAAAAATTCATTATAGAGAGAAGCTGATAGCCTAAACAACCAAAAGGAATGAGCCCCAATGAAAGCTGTACTGTAAGCTCCACATGTTAGCTGCACCATATCAAGCCAAGGCTCTCTCATTACTAATACAAAAAAAATGAGGGGCTTGTCGGCTTCCCTTGAATCAAAGGAAATGAGTTTGTTTTTCTTGAGTATTGTTGACCTTTAGAAGAAAGGTCAATACTCTACCCCAACACTTACTTGTATCTTGTGCTCAAACCCAAGATGTTGGCAGGTATAGATAGATCTTTAAATTAGTTCTTAAGAGTCATTATGCTCAAGCATGCAACAATCCCAGTACTGAGAGGATCATAAACACCCTACTTACTGACTGATGCTCTCTCTTTATAAAAGTATAAGGAGCTCGTCAGGTATTTTAGTGTAGTTGGAGGGCACATTCCTTACCATAACTTTCCATCCATGTTTATGCTTTTCCAAACACCTGCCCCTCCTTTTTTCTTTTTTATTAAAAATTATCCCATGATACCCAGTGGATATCACAGAAAAAATGTCTTATATTAAAATCCTACAGGTGTTTACACAAAGGAAAGCTTGTGGTCTAGAGCCAGGGCTTTACCTACCACTAAATGTAAATACACTCAGTCAAGACCACATTATGGAGAACACCTCATCAGAAAGGCAAGCACTAGCAAAATGGGGTACATTTCTGGCTGCATGGATGTGAGTAGCCTACTAAAATAACAATTTTGTGAGTGCCCTGCAAACTGGCTTTGGCAAATGAGTTCCATGCATACTCAAATGTTGTTACATATCTAGACTTGTAAGTACTTCATTGGGTATGGCAGGCCAAGGCTCAGAATGGTGAATCAACCCTCAATACTGAAGGCTTGATTGAAACAGCAAATAAACTAGGTTATGCAGGCCATTGTGAGCCTCGTAGCAAGTTTGCTAGTTCATTTTGGGCTTTTTAATTGAATGCTATTATAAATTGGACTCAACTTGTAAAAGGGCCCAATAGAAGTGCTCAGTATTTATATTGGGTTGCAAGTGAGTTTTTTCTTTGTTGCCTGGCTCATTTTAGGCCGAATGTTTTTGTAGCTTCATCAACTCCAATTCCCCAGTGAAAATTGGGTTGTGGTGAGTTTTGTTTCATGTCCAGCTCATTTTAGGCCAGAAAACACTTGGGTTTTCATCAATCCGGATCCCCCGGGTTCAAATTCTTGACTTTAGAGCATAATTGAGGTCAGGCACAAAGAAAATGCAGTCTAGTGAATGGTGACAGAAGTTGTAGGATGAGAGAAAAGTCAGGTAAAGGGGGTGGGGACCATGGGCTATACTGAATGGGAAGTACCCACAAAATCTGATCACATGAGTGAAAGATCTTCTACTGGCACCAAACATCATTACCTCCACCTTCTTGTTGTTCCCATACCTTTCATCATCACAAGCACAGACCATAATGTATACAGTGACCTGTTTTGTAGTCATCCCCAATATGCCCCTTGTTCTTTAGGTTGGCAGCAGTGCTGAACTCTCTCCATCTGTTGAACCAGCAGCACCCACCTAAGATCATTCTTGTGCCAAATTTGAGTATCAAAACACGCATTTGGTGTTCAGTGTAACTAACAAGGTCAATTATTGTAGACCCTTTGTGTTCATTGTCCATATCAACAAATGGGAAGTGAATTTTTTTTGGAAGGTTAGGGTTTACACATCGATTTTTCAACTGAGTTCCTGGTAGGTCTTATCTAGTCTCTTGGAGGAAGCTAGAAAATTCTCCAACAATAAATGGAGTAAAATAGAGACAAAGAACGGCCATTATCATAGTTCCTTTACCATTCCAGCAGTAATTAAATTATTTTTTAATAATTTTCCTTTTTTTCTCAAAATTAGCTGCTCGCAATGCCATAAAAATAATTTTAATTTTTAACATTATTAATATATTGCCTACCCTAAAGCTTGTCGCTGTGGTGTGCTTATTAAGTAGTGCAAAATTACTTGACATTTTATTTCCCACCTCAACTGCAAGAATTTCAGGATATTTTTATTTTTACTTCCAAAGCCTAAAAAAAATATTTATATCTATATGTATATATATCAAGAAAATGCTGAAATAGTAAAGGTCGTCTGGTAAATTACCTAAATTTGCTAATATCCTGTGTTCTTTATGTCCCAGAGGCTGCAGAGTTTGGCTCTGAATGTGAGAGCTGGCTCTCCCCAGAATGTTATTCTGATGTGAGAATAAATTATTAGTTGATACACAACCCATTCACTAGCATTCTGGCAAAAAGAGAGTTGGGAAATAAAGTTTTCTGGTGTCGGAAAAGACAAAGTCAAGATCTATGGGGATTCTCACACCACCAGATAACTCAATTTCTGCGGTGTTTTTGCAGCAAAGCTCTGTCACACAACCTTGATGTGTTGTAGAATCCTTGCAGCAGAGCTCTGTCACACAACCTTGATGTGTTGTAGAATCCAGAAGATGTACTACTCTGAACGTTATCATACTTGAATATGTGGAGGCCTCCTCGGGTCTGGTCTTTCTTTGCATTCACTATTCCCACATGAAGTAGCAAATGCCCCCACAACACTTTTATAGCAGACTCATTGTTTAGAGCATATAAACAGACACCAAAGGACAAAATGCACATAGTCAGTTCCACCAAGCTATGAAAATCCTCAAGTGGAAGGACAGAGGATCAGGCCTGATAACTTGGGGGAGATCCCAGGAGAACCTCGGAAGAAAACATAATTATGGTCAAGAGAGCCATATTGAGGGGCCACCCATATTGAGGGGCCACCGTAAAAGAATCTGGCCAGCAATCGAACCAGGCCTATAGATTTCTGTAACTCAGAGTACGATGAATTAAAAGCATGCCAAAGGAAGAAGCGTCGTTTCAAAGACCTTCAAAGATTGGATAATTATGGTGGAAAGAAAGCCAATTTACAGCGGACATCCAATCACATAGTGGAGCACAATGAAGCGCAGGTGGTCAATATGACCTATGAGTACTTTTTAAGGGCCTAAAGTATAAGATAAAGCCCTAGAGTGAGGTCATTAACCCTAGGGCTTTGCCAAAAATAAGGCGCTTGGGACAAGGTTGTAGTAACTGATTCTGGCCCCACATTTTTGGAATGTCGCCAACCTGTGGCTTTTTACACATTACAAAGCACTAGGCAAACTTTATAATGAACCTAAACACATTTACACCACATG
>Ga0209208_10002452_pt1 | contig 26557 bp, 23 predicted proteins | sample S1TSphfallax_3_FD_187694 | JGI IMG/M metagenome (GOLD analysis project Ga0209208, IMG submission 187694) | Host-associated microbial communities from peat moss isolated from Minnesota, USA - S1T2_Fd - Sphagnum fallax MG (SPAdes) (version 2) | ecosystem: Host-associated > Plants > Peat moss >...
CCACTTGAAAACTAGATTTTGTCCTCAAAATAAATCACTTATAACTACTTATTTTACCCTTGTAGCCAAATCATCAACAAATTATTCACCTATGGTATCAACAAGTTTAGCTAAAGGATCAAGTTCTAATCTTGGTCTCTTAACAACATGTGTGCTCTTTAGTACTATATCCAGAGTCTTAAAAACCTTATAGGCATGTGTCATAGTGTCAACCAAGGTGACTTTTACACCCACCCAAATTTTTGGTATAACTAATGGAACAAGTTTGGGAGTAATAGATTTTTCAAATCCTTTTACATGAATAGTAACAATTACAATAAGTACTTCACATATTATGTGGGCAAAGACAAAGTGCAAGAAACAATGGAAGTTTTGCTCCTCCAATTGGCTTTGGTTCCTTAGTGGTAGTGACAACAAGTTTAATTTGAAAACTCGTAGTTACAATTGTTGCATGCATAGGTGAATTTTTTTGGGAAATAGTAACAAGTACCTCAACCAATTTACCAATCATATGTATAACCTTCAAATTGTAAACGATATGCAACTAGTTCATTCAAGTAAGCTTCTTCATTTGAATGAGCTATCTCCAAATTGTCTTACATATGTTTTTCCATAATCTTTTGTATGATTTGCCACCATCCTTTCCATTTTGGGTTTTTATCCACCAATGCTTGGTTTTGTACCTTAAGCATTGTCCAAAAACCATTATTCAAACTCCTTAAATTGATTATCCATGAAGGTAGTTTGGGAAACTTTATCCAATGCTTAACAAAATGTTTCCAATTTGCCTTTCAATTCTTAAATATGTACCCAAAGCTCACTGGTATCATTTTCCATGTCAATGTTGACTTTCGTCAATTGTTCTCGCTATTATAAACAAGTGTTTTCTAGTTATAAATAAAAATTTCCCATTGTACATTAATAGCTTCCATCTTGCCATAATCCTTTATTAACCAGTCAAGGTTAGTTCATAGAACCTTCAAGTCATGGGTTTTAAAATGAACCTAACTTAGCTCATTGTATTCATGTTGCAAAGTTTTAACCTTCTCGATTGCCTTTTCAACTTCAATACCTTTCACAATTAAGTGCTTATTCTTTGTTTGTAGTTTTAAAAGTTGGGTTTTATAGTAGCCAAAATCTTACCTTTGTTCTACAATGTTTGTTTATGGCTAACTAGTTCCAAGCAACAAGCTTATAGCTAGTTGTTAGTGTCCTCTAATAGGTTTTTAGCAAAATTATATCTTGTCTTCAAATTGGTTAGGTTATTTACTATTTGAAGATAAGTCTAAGGTTGCTTACTCAAAGAAAAGTGTAACATGTTTCAAACTTTTGTGTTGAGCATAAGTTGCCAACATCTCAAGACAAAAATAAATAGGTCTAAACTAAACTAGTTCAATAGGCTTAGGCTGAATTGATTGAACTTGTTATGTATTTGTTGGTAATGGGTTGCTAACCTATTTTGTAAGAATAAAATTTTCTTGAACAAGTGATGGCTTTTGATTTGGTCCCTATTCAAAGTCAAGTTCATTTCTATCCTCCAAAAATTGGTCACTTTCTATCCTTATCAATTCATCGTCATGCCGCATAATAACATCAGCTTTGATGTCCTTGACTCCTCTGTCCATAATCATGATCCCCTAATTGGTGCGAAGTTTTCTTTTTGGTTGTGAACTAGTTGGTTCTAAATTCAATCAATCTCTAGGTGTTGAGGATTTAGTTTGTATCTTCAATTGGTGTGATTATCAAATTGGTTGTGGTGATATATTAGTTGAACACACTAATGAATTATTCCCTATTGGCAAGCCCAGGAAAAGGTTCTTTAGATTGCTCCTCAACAACCTTCTTCTTTTCTCTCTCCTAAACTAATTGTGGTTTTGGAGAATCAACAAGTGTATTTTCTTTTGAAAATGCAAACCAATGTCAAACAAACTTCTATAACTAGTCTAGATTAATAGGTTGTTGTTTTCCTATTAGGCACTACTAACCCTATTGCAATTTGTTTCCAATGCCCCATCCACCATGTCAGTTTATTGACATTTGGATCAACATGATGGAACACCAATTGATCTTTTTCCCTTTGTTTGCCAAATTAAGAGTAATGGCAATGTGATTATTGAAATAAGCTAACCTTTCCTATTGGTAAATGATTTGCATAATTGCTCCAAACTTGGCGTGGTATTCCTCCTTCATCTGAATTATGCTCCACTATTCTTTGTTAACAAATGCATCTAGTCCAACTTTGTTCTTGAAAGCATCTTGGGCCTCTTTGACTAATGTGTTCGTTGCATCAACTACTCCTTCAACATTAACGCCAAATTGCTTAATAATCAACACTTGGTCAATGGTGATTTTCTCGCCACGAATAATTGTTCTAATTCGTCAATCCTCGGTGGATTCCCAAGTGTGCAAGAACTCTTCCAATAGGTGTGGTCATGGGATTTTCCAATGAATAATAAACAAACCACCCAAATTGGCTCACTCTACCCACTGTCATTCTTTGAATCCCATCTAGATCCATCACAACATTTTATGGATTTCTTTTGCTTCAAAAAGTGTTTTCTTCTAAATTGCTTTGGCATGTGAACTGCCCTCCTCCACCTATTCCTTTCTTTTACACCTCATCATGAACTTGGACCACACCTTGGTAGGTACAAGTATGTCAAGGGAATCAAATTCCATGTCAAAGAATCTTCCTTTAACCGATGTTGACAAAAAATTTGCCAATTGCTCAACTTCAATAGGTTGTTCAACTTCTTCTATTTCTATATTATTCTTTTCAACTATTCTTCCTCCTCAAAATCACTAATTATTATGAATGTAGGTGTAGGAGGTGAAAATGTTTTTGAAGGCTTCACAATGTCTTTTCAAATCATTCTCCCACATTAGTAGCACGTCTTAGTGCCTCAAAAATTTCCCATGTTACATACGTTTCTTCTCTAAAATTTTCACTACTTTCTTGAAATACAAGAGGTGGCCTTGATGCAAGCGATTCAATGTAAACCGCCTTAATTGTTCTATAAACTTCCTTTCTAATTATATATAGTTATCTTTCCTCTCCCTCTTTTTCTTCATAATTATGCTTCCTTCTTGCTTGTTCTCTCTCTTTTAACTAATCCAAGGCACTCATTTCTTCATCTTGGTGCAACAAAAGGTATAATAAAATCTAGAATGAAAAAATGAAAAAACATGTTAAAAGGTAAGCCAATTTTTTGTATTGTAGCCATAGAATGAAAAGTGGCAATGCTTGGAAAATGATGATGGTTCACAATAATTTTTAAGGAAAAATGTCCTCCTCCAACTCCATTATATGCAACTCCTATAGTATAATTGGCATTTGTTTTGGTTGTAAAACACGATGAAACATGTTGTTTGTCCAAATGTATAAAATATTCAACCTTGTAACACAAATGGCTTAGCTCTTTGAACAAAATACTATCTCTGTGAAGTAGTAAATCTTTATGGCATTATCCCTTTTAACAGGTAGTCATACACATTATGTAACCACGCTAACCATAATGTGAACAAGTGAGCATTAGTGGTTGGATTAGGTACACCAATTGGTTTTGCTTAGTAATTGGGTAATTTACATAATGCATCTGCCATCAAATGGGATCTACCAAGTTTATAGACAATTTTGCAGTCATATTCCAAAAATAACAATAACCACCTAGTTATTATGCCATAAACATGTGGCTTGTTAACTAGGTATACAAGAGCCATGTGGTCAACATAAAATATGAACCGATTGCCTAGTAAGTAATGTATGAATTTTTGTAAAACATAGACCATAGTTAAGGCATCCCTCTTAGTATTAGTATAATTCCTCTCAGCTAAGTTCAGTAATCTAGAGGCATACATAACTAGTTGATCAAACTTACTAATTGGGTTTTGGGCAAATATGGTTATGACTACTAGATGAGATGCATATGTGTGCACATGAAACTCAAGCTCCCAATTTGGACTAATTGATATAGAAGCTTGTACATATCGGTTCTTTCTAAACATTTTAACATTTTGTAGTTCATTCAAAAACTTCGGACTTTTTGAGTAGTTCGATCATTTTTGACGTAGTAGAGGTAAAGTTTTTGATAAAACACCTATAAAATTGTGCCATCCCTTTGAAAACCTAAATTTGATGGGAGGTACTAGGTATTCACATATTTAATAAAACTTCAACCTTCTTGGGATCCATAATTTTCCCCTTTTTGGATATTAGGAAACTTAATATGGTTCTTGAAAACACCTTGAATGCACACTTGTCTGGGTTTAGGCTAATACCAAACTCTCTACACTTGAAAAAACATTTCTTGAATTTTTCAAGGCGTGTTGATAGGTCATTGAAAATTGTAAAGTCATTAAGGAACATTTTCATGAATACATCATTGTAGTCACAAAACATTTTGGTTACTACCCTTTAATAAGTGGGCGCATTTTTGATACCAAATGGCATCACAACCCACATAAAAGCCCTCAAATCAATAACAATGGTGGTTTTGTACCGATCTTCTAGTGCAATTGAAATTTGATGATATCTTGAAAATTCCTCCATAAATGTATAAAAACTTCATGCCTGACAATTGTGTTAATAACTTCATTTGTGAAAGGCGACATGTAAGGATCTTTCTTTGTTACCACGTTGAGCTTCTTGAAATGGAGACAAATTTTCAACCTCCTATTTCTTTTGGGAACAACCATTATTGAAGATAGCCAAGTTACTTCCTCAACGAATTTCATAAAACCAACATCAAATAACTTGTCTATGTTTTGTTTGACAATAACAACATAATTAAGATTTAATCGATACCTTGCTTGATGAACATGTGGTACTATGGTATCCAATTCAATCCTATGCTGAGTAATTTTTGGTGGAATACCTTTCAAATCTTTATATGTCCAAGTTAAATACATCTTTGAGCTCCTCTAAAAGCTCAATCAACTATTTTGTGACAATCAGTTCAAATGTAGAACTCACTTTCACATGTTGCACATTCTCTATGGTGCCCAAATTAACTTTGGTTAGTTACTCCTTTTTAATGACTGACCAACTAACTATGGTTAGATCTTGTACTTGCTCTTAAGCAGGTGTCTCATTAATGATCATCTTCCCCACTTTTGGATGGAAGAAATTTTTAAGTAGGTGTTGTATGACAATGTTAGGTGGGTGTAGCTAGGTTAACAACTAAAACACAGACCAATTCAACATGTTGTTTTGGAACAAATTCTTCTATACTAAAATCTAGTATATGGACTAGTTTCAAAATCAATTTAGTATGAGTGGGTACTTGTATGGTAAAAATAGGTCCAATTCTGTAACAAACATCACATCCTCTTCCATTTGATATACCATACTAAAAATCATAACATACAAATACTTTTGGTCTTTTGGTTTGAACACCAAGTTTTTTGGTAACAAGTATGGTTCTTACTGTTCATGTTACCTATATGATAACAATATCGGTTCCCCAACCATGGGATACTTTAACATCTTTCAACCATGGGCGTCTTAGTAACATTGAACAACTAGAATCTAAAACATTATTATTGATAACATTAAATGTAATGGTATAAGGAATACCATGAACAAATATTTTTAGATCCTTAATAAGACCAAGTGGTTTGGCTATAGTTTGATTTGCCATACACATGTTGTAAGGTGCTAAATTAGGTTTTGATAAACCTAATTATACTTTTAGGTTCTTAATATTGATATTGACTTTGGAACCTCCATCAATTAGCACATCGTTAATAAATTTTTTACCAACTTGGACTTGAATTACTGCCATTTAGTGGTCAATGGCCACTACTACATAGGTAGGTTCAAGTTGAACATGTTCAAGTTGCACCAGCTAATTAGATTTAACAAATATTTAAGTGTGTCTTTTGATGTCTGGCACAATCCTCAATAGTTGTCCCAAGTTGATTGCATATTTGGTATCCAAAACTTGAGTATTGATGTCTCTCAAAATCTCCTCCAAAAACTTTTATAGTATTGTCATTTGTGTAATCAACTAGACAAGTTGCTTCATAGTATTCAATTAATTCATTAGTATGATAAAACTACCCAATTTAAATGAAGTGGTTCATTAAATTCAACGAATGCTTGTGATACTAAATCACTCCCCTATAGCTCCATGATAATATGGACAAAATAATCATGCATTTGTTCTTCATTTTGCCAATCAGTTGCTACTTTTACGTATAGCAGTTCAAGTTTTTTTTTTTGTCTTTTTAGGACAATTAGGTGCATAGTGTTCAGAGCCAAAACAATAATGCAAGGATAGTTCAATGGTGCTCTAATTGCTTTAATAAGTTGTGCAATAACTCCAACTACTAGTTCAGCAACTTAAGTGGAAACAATAAGTATTACACGTTCTTCTCTTCTTATTATGACAAGTTTGAACATGTAAGTTATTGTTTATTAGTAGTATAGGTGACTATAGGCTATGCAATTAGTTTAGACTTTGGGTGAATTATCAAGGCATTATAATTTGCTATGATTAGTCCACTTTCTTCACAAATTACTACAACTTCCTTATGCTTGATAATGGTATCTTTGGACACACTTGCTATTGTTAGTTTAAGGTATGGTTATAAACCTGCTTTGAATATAGTAGTAAGGAACACATCAATAGCCTTAATTTATAAACAATCAGTAAGTTGTTAAAAACATTCATAATAAACCTCTACATGTTCACCAACTTATTGTTGGAGGTTCCTCAAATGCATATGGGTCCAACCACTCTATTATGAGCCACACGTGCCCCCTTTGACCACTGCTTTATTCTTAGAATCTTTTTGGAATCTTTTAAATACGTCTTTCAAAAAAATATTAACATTTTTAAAAATAAAATTTAATACTATTATCTTAAGTGTATATTTAAAAATATCCAAAAATATGTCATGAAAAAATATTTTCAAATTGTACTTTTAGTGTAAAAACTATTTAAAGCTGCTTTATGTAACTTTTAAGCAATGGTTACTAGAGGTTAAAAGTCCTTTTTTGTATTTTTCACTCATTACATTGATTTCAAAATTTTATGAAATGTACATAATGTATTCACAATAACATTTTATTATTATTTTTCTATTATTTATAGTTTTTACAATCCAAAATTCAAAAAATGAAGTAGTGGTTATGATTGTTTTTGGTACATGTTAGTATGACTACACCCGTATAGACTTCTTCGTCGTTCTTCATAGCCTGAAAATGTTTGCAAAACACTTATTCTAATTCTTCAAAAATGCAATAGGGATGATCTTGTACAAAATTTTCACCCCATTCTGAAATATTTTATTGTAAAGTGAAACCAAACATGTTGATGATATCAACCTCCACAATTTCCCCATTAGCTTTTATTTTTTGAAAAATATGATGTGAGCATTAGGATTAGTATCCTTCACATATGTTGGATATTGAAGTTTTCGATATGGTAGTTTACTGGTTGGTTTAGATTGACTTGCAACTAGTGGGTACCATGGTGGCATGAACATTCTTGAATCATGTGCCAACCATCCATGAAATCCAACGTGTGGATCAAGCAATAATCCTCCAAGTGGGTTTTGATCAAATCATCCTCCATTAGGCGAATCTCCAGGTGGTTCTCCACACGACTGTGGATGTCAATTAATCCTTCTTGGTTGCTAAAATACAACATCATTACCACGAACAAATAGTTCATTGGCAACATGTATGTTAATAGGTAAATGTTGTCATTGTTTGTTGATCAGGTACACCTTGGGAATTAAAATTAATTGTTCTAATCTAGAAATTGGTATTTTGATAAGATACTAAGTTTATTTTAATTGTTCAATAGGTGGCACGAGTTCTATTTGGGTATACTAGCTACATATCTTTCCCTTATTCCATAAATCAATAAAGTAGGTCCTTTGATTTTAGAATAATACATAAAATACATGTTAAGATCCATGGGTACAAAGGGTGGAACTATATTATACCACATTAGATATGATGGATATGGCACAACTCTAGGTTGGCATGCTATTGATGATGTAACAAATTGCTGTTAACCTAGGTGTTGACGAACCAACGTTGGGTGAGTAACCAAACCTAGTTGTGATCAGATTCGTGGCACAAGTATACCAACATGTATTATTGGTGTGTTTGTCATGGTATGTGGTAAATATATTTTTGAGTTATTATCTAAATAATTGTTTTACTTCGCTAAATAGGTGGTCATTCAACAATTCCCATAACAAGTATACTCGACTAAACACCTTGAGTGACATGTTGTGTTTATTGGACAATAATAGGTACTATGACTGCGTCCACTAATTTTACATGTTATTAAAAACTAGATTGTGTGAAGGTTTTTGCTCCAAGTTGTGTAATTGTTCCAACCGATAAAAGAGTTGATTGTGCTCCAATTATGAATTTACTATAGTTGGATTCAAAACATAATCAATTCAAATGTGTAATACCCAACAACCAATCTTGATCGGGATGGTACAATAGTTCTAGGAATATAGTAACCAAGTGTTACAAATTGCCACCTCTATGTTATAAAGGTTACTTCATCAACATGTTGAACATGTGCGGTGTTTTGTCCACTCGGTTATGTGTTTGACTTCCCTTGTTGGGACAAATGCTTAGGTGTAAAAAATTGACCAATTCAAGGTAATTATGGTTCCCTTCTTTCCTCCTACTCTATTGGTATCTAGTGAAGAGGTAAATTAGTTGTATTTGATTATTGAAGCTCATTGTTGGGAACATCAACTGGTTGAATTCCCTTGACTTGAAAACATGATTGTTCTTGTGACTAAACCGCTTCATGAATAGGTTGTTGTGGTACTTCTAATTTTAATTGTCTCCTAAGGCCCTTGTGACTATTCTTGACATCTTTTATACTTATCCAAAAAATTGTTAATTCAAGTTCTTTTGGTCAAATACTTGCTATAAAAATTAGAAATCATTAAAGCTTATAGAACTACTAAAATTATTACAAATCCAATTTTTAAATTTCAAAACAAAATAATCGTTGAAAACTAGAAAGTGTAAGTGTGGTTACTTACAATTTTGTTCCACTGTGTGGTCACCAAAATGTTAAGGGTTTTTTCTATTCTTCTTAAATTAATGATTTTTTCTCTTCTAAATTTTCTAATTATAGTTTAAATAATATTAATACGTTGCTTCATATCAATATATTTTGAAAATCAAATATAGATATTCCTCACAAATGCAAAAGTAAAATTGAAATCAATCTTTCATAGCAAGTTGAAAATAAATATAAAAGTCCTGAGTAAACACGTTGATAAACCAAAAATAAAAGCAAAAAAATGATCTCCATAATTTTAAAAAGAAAGAAGTTCCAAAAAGAAACTTTTCATTATTCTCCAATCCTTCTATTTATACCAATCATAACATTGTTTCAAATTAAATAGCCATTAACTAGTATAACTGAAAAAACTTAAACTACAATAACTACTGGCCATAGGTTTTAAAAAATTTGTTATTGTCAACAATCGGTTACCAGTTTATTTAATCCACCAACTACCTTAACACATGCTATTGGTTATTTTAACAAAGCAGTTCACTTAAGGTCCTCTTATCCATTACTAATTAAATTAAGTTTCAAAATCATATTGCCTCACTAGTTATTAGTTGGTAATAACTAGTTACTATGTGCATTTTGAAAAGTTGGGTTAACACTACTATTACTTGCCATATTACCTACACCCTATGTACATATTACCTACCTACCTAGGCTAAACTAGGTAGGGTAGCTAATTAGATGGGGTATGGTATAAATAGGCTAGACAAGTAGCCTAGCTTAGCAAGGGCCCAACTAAGTTGGTGAACCTTGTATATTGTCTAGCATGTAGCTTAGGAGATGAATGGATGGATGGTATGGATGTGAAAATATGATCTAATATGGATGAATGAATGACTAGATAATGTGAAATATAGTAAGCATAAATAAATGATAAGACATAACATGATGGTAGTAATGTGTTGGTGAAAAATCCAAATTTCGAATTGCATTCATTGAAATTGAAAACTAGTTGGAATTATGTCAACTTGCATAATTGAAAATTAATCAACATCCCAACTATAATCATGCAATGAAACTCCACCTTATATTATGGTCCTATTCAATTATGAGTTTTCCCTTTGAGCTTTCCTTTTGCTCTATTTGATTTTGTTTTCTCTTGCTCTACCTCAATCCCAACTTTTGTTTAAGTTTAAACCCATGTAGTTTGTCAAATTGTGGATTTTTTCAAATGAATGTGCCTTGGCTTTTGCATGTGGGGAACTTCAAATCTCAAATTTTTGTTATATTTTTTGGGTGGTTTTTGTTTTTCACTATGTTCAAGTTTTTTTTTCTTCTTTCCATTCCACTATTTTAAACTTTTTCTTATGCAGGTTAAGGTCATATGGTGTCAAAGTAAATGAACATGGGTAACGCATGAAGAGCCAAGGTTATGGAGCTTTGAAACCATCATCACATATACCACTAACATTTGCAATTGCTCAAAGACTTTTCTCCTTTATTGTGTGATGGTGACACAAATAAAACAACACCAAGTGGCACTAAAACAAACAATCCACATTATGCCACTAAAAGTGGATCTTTGCAACTTCAAGCGAGAAAGTGTCTAATAGATGGGCGACACATGGGCACACCACAATGCATTGATTACAACTATCACTATTAGAAAACAAGGTCTTGTGCTACTACACAGTTCCATTCAAATCCATTTGTAATCGAATGGGATTCGTCCATACCATTACACATTGGATGTAGTGGATTGGTCTGGTGGATTAGTCCACCCAAATCCAATTTCAATTGAATTGGATTAGTGTTGTTCCACCATACATTGGATGCAATGGATTAGTCCACCTAAATCTAGTTCAAAATGCTAAAAAAACACATTTTTCTTCTTTTTGACCCCTCCTACTTCCAAAGTTCATAACTTTCTAAAATCCTATTCAAACTAAGTGATCTAAAGTGTTATGAGAGTGCCACCTTAAGTTCTATTTCATCTTTGAACTCTAAAGGTAGCAAACTAACGTAAAAGGACTATTTGGGTGTTTTCAGAACAATTTCCTAGTGTTGGGTGTGGCACTTTTTTGACTTTTTGACCATGCACAATTTGGAGGGCCATAATTTTCTCATTTTTGATCCATTTTTGACAATTTTTAGTGCTATGAATGTGCTAAAAAGAGATCTCCAACTTTTCTTTGGACACCATAAACAAAGGAGCCCTCTTTTGAATTTCGTTGAGCTTTGAATTCTTATGTGTTTGGACATTAGCCTATTTACCTAATGCATTGGTAAATAACAAAACTTCAATTCTATTAGATTTTTCTAGTGGTGGTATAACCAACATAATAATAGCCAACATAAGGATAACCAACATACATATAGCCAATTTGGGTATAATCAACATAGGTATTGCCAACATAGGTTGAACCAACATAAGAATAACCAACATAGGTTTAACCAACCTAGGTATAGCCAACATAAGAATAGCCAACCTAGGTATAATAAACATAAAAATAGTTAACATAGTGGTAAATACAAAAAAATAAATTCTATGTTCTAGTTTAAAATCTAGACTGAAATGCAATAAAACTAATACTAAAAAAATCTACTCATTCAAGTCTACTTAAAACTAGTTCCAAAATTCGAATCCAATAATTAAAGTACGATTAAAAACATTAAAACAACAAATTTTGGCTACGAAAACAAAGCTCACACAAACTAAACAACAAGTTGGTTAATGCGTAGTTGGAACACTTTGGTGCACGGATAAAACACAAGCAAACACGAACTCACAAAATTCACCACGGCCCGGACTTGGGGGAAGCCACCACCTTCCCCCCTATAGTATAATCTATGCCTGGCCACGAGACCAAGACCCAAATGTCATTTTGTCCCGAGACCCCCAAGTGAAAGTCCTGAAATTCCCAAAGTTGGGACTTAGTTGGGACTCCCGCCACTTTGGGGTCCATAACTTTGTGTGCAGACCTCCAATGGAGATGAGGTCTAACGCAAAATTGTATCCCCCATCAAGAGTTTTCCAATGGTATGTTGCACGCCACCTGCATGGAAAAAAATCGAAGCAATTTTTGACTTTTAATGGTCATGAGTCAAATTGATAATGGCCCTTCTTTTGGCCATAAATTATTTTTTAAGAACCCAAATGGGTCATGCAAGCCTATTTTAGACATCTATGTTCCAAAAAAATTCCAATGATATAAGGAATTCCTCAATCTAATGGGTGTTGACCCCTACAATTGCTTTCTGAAAATTTGGGAGTCCATCTGGAATCCATTGAGAATCCAACTCCCAAAATGGGAGCTCATTTGGGAGTGTGAGGGTTCATTCCCTCACACTCTCCTACATTCCCAAGAACATGAGATGTGACTCATGGGCTTTTCTTTTGGCTCGCACCTTTGCAAGCCCTTGCTTTGATCACCAACCCAAGGCTAGGGTTGCAACATTCTCCCCCATTAAAAGAAGAGGTCAATGTTTTCATCGACACTTACAAATTATTTTCTCAATGCAATTGCTTTCATTTGGATCCTTGGCCATTGATTGATAATTCCTACGATAGGACCTTACTTCAAGCTAATTTAAGCATCCCCAAGTTTCCAACATTTTTTTGGCAAGTCCAAGGGGGTTTCATAAAAAACCCTTAACCTTTGCTTCGTCAAAAGACCTAAACTAGCCCAATTGATGAAGCCCTCATTTGGGAGGCAATTAATCCATCCTTCCCTTCATGAGGAATTTAAGCCAAGTCTAATCTTAACCTAAGTTACTTGACATGACTCCTTTCCCAACCTTGCGCCTCGATCACAATAATCAAACCTAACTAAAGGTATGCCTATCAAGGTACGAGAATCAATGTTTAGGCCTTATGAAAACCTAAGTCCCAAGCTAGGCAATTATAATACGTGAATGGGGTCATGACTTCATGTGTTGGCCAACACTACCAACCAACCCTTTTGGATGCACTTTAAGCATGTGTGTGTCCCTGCAAGCTCACCTTGCTTGCCTCCTTTTTTAGGGCCAAACTTTTTTTTGCCTTGGTTGCAAGCCCAAGGCTAGGGTTGTGAGATTAGGAGTGTGGGGGTTCATTCCCCCACACTCTCCTACACTCTTGGGAGCATGAAATGTGACTCCCGAGCTTCACACTTGGCCCGCACCTTCAGAACCCCTTGCCATGGTCACGAGCCCAAGGTTAAGGTGGCGACAATGTTGGCATTAGAACATGCAAACCATAGACTAAATGGTAGGGTGTATAACCTATTGCCACCTTGTAAGTAGTCTTATATGAAAACAAAAATGTAAATAGATGTTCATCCCAGTCCGTTATTTTCTCATTAACCAACTTAGTGAATAGTCTACCGATGATTTTGTTAATAAATTTTGCTTGTCCATTTCCTTGTGGATAATATTTAGTAGAACTAACATGATTTTATAAAATATATTTTGTCAGATGTTTTATTATGTCATTGATGAAATGTACTCCCTGATTTGTAATTATGGTCAATGGACATCCAAATCTAATCAAAATATACTCATATAAAAATCTGGTTATAACTACTACAATATTTATTTTGAGTGTCTTTGCCTCCACCCACTTGATTACATAATTTGTAGCTACCAAAATGTATTTGTTTCCTATTAGTCTTTTTGTTGGTTTGATTACACTTATAAACTTTAAACCCCATTTCATAGAAGGTTTTTCTGGAAATGTTCTTACCAACTTGGCCAAACTTTTTGTTTGTCCTCTATTTTTCTAATAGTTATCACAACTTTTGCAAAAGCCATGAGTATCCTTGATTAAAGTTGGCCATTAATATCCTACATCAAAATATTTTTTTGCAATAATATTCGCAATAAAATGTCTTCTAGCCCGGGCAATTCCTTCAACCTTTAGAAGAATTTGTGCTTTTGAGGTGGTCCAACATCTACGCATTTTGTTGTTTTTTCCCATTTTGTACATAATTCTTTGTTTTAGAGTGAAAGGTTTTACCTCTCTAGCCAACATTTGTTTTTAAGTTAAGTTTAGAGTTTTTGGCATTTGACTTTAAATAGGTCTTTAAATAGGTTTTTATTTCCTGCATTCATATAGGTTCTATAGAAAATAAGGATGCATCCATAGTATAATTTGGGACATATAATGTCGCAACCCTAGCCTTAGGCTTGCGACCAAGGCAAAGGCTTGCAAGAGTGTGGAGCAAGAGGGAAATTCATGAAGCACATCTTATACTCATGGGAGTGTAGGGGAGTGTGAGAAAATGAACCCTCACACTCCCAAGTGAGCTCTCACTTTTGGAATTGGAGTCTCGATGGACTCCCAAATCTTCAGGGAGTAATTGAGAAAGTCAAAACCCATTGGATTGAAGAGTTCTTTATATCATTGGAAAGCTATTGAAACTCGAATGTTTGAAATGGTCTCGCATGACCCATTTGGACACTTAAAACACAAGTTTTGGCCAAAAGAAAGGCTGGGGTCAAATTGGTAATTTTGATTCTCGACCATTAGAAGTCAAGAATCGAGCCGATTCCCTTATGTGCAGGTGGCATGCGACATATTGTTGGAAAACTTTCGACAAGGGCTACAACTTTTCTTGAGACCTCATCTCAATCGGAGGTTTGAACACAAAGTTATAGGGCCCCAAAATCACAAAAGTCCCAACCTTGGGAATTTTGGGACTCCCATTTGGGAGTCCTAGGACAAAATGCCATTTGGATGTGAGCCTCATGGATAGGCACAAAGTATACTATAAGGGGGAAGGTGGTGGCTTCCCTTAAGTCCGGGCCATGGTGAGTTTTGTGAGTCCAAGTTTGTTTGTGGTCCGTCCTAACACCAAAAGTGTTCTAATTCTACACTAACCAACTTGTTGTTTGGTTTTGTGTAGGTTCGTGTGAGTGATTAAGTGCTTGTCATTCTTCCTAGTCCCATCCCAAAGCTCCAACACACCCCTCTACCCCCAAAGTGTTGCGAGCAAGGGAGTGTGTCCCCAACTCCTTATTTTTTCGTTGTTTCACCTTAGACTCACATTTGAGTCTATCAAGGAGCTTGATAACGTCACTTAATGGTTTCAAATTGTCTAGCAATCTAGATAAAAAATCAAAAACTACATGTGTTCTACCAAGTTTGTAAATAATTGTGAACTCATATTCCAATAATAACAACAACCATCTTACTATCCTTCCTAACACCTATGGTTTATCAACCAAGTACATCATAGCTACATGGTCTACATAAAAACATAAATTTGTTTCCCAATAAAAAAATGTTTGAAATTATGTAAAGCATAAACCATTGTTGAAGCTTTCTATAGTAGTATAATTTTGTTTTTTCGTTATTGAACAATCTAAAAGCATATACTATAGGCTAGTCATACTTACCAATTGGGTTCTATGCCAACATTGCACCTACTACCAACAATGATGCATTTGTGTGCACATGAAACTTTAATTGCCAATTTGGAGGTATTAGAATTGGTGCTTCTATGTATTTTTGCTTGATCTAATCCCAAGCTTCTTAACATCCTATGGTCATGATAAAAGGTTCTGTTTTCCTCATCAACTTGGTGATTCGTGCCATGATAAAGGCAAAGTTTTTTATGAAACATCTATAAATTTAAGCCATAACATTAAAAACTTGAATATGTTGTGGATTGGTAGGTATTGGCATGTTCACTATTGCCTAAACCTTTTTAAGGTCTAATTTTTTTCCTTGGAAAGTATGAACCCTAAAATTAGTCTTGAAAGTACTATAAAGGCACATGTATCTGGGTTAAGACTAATTATATATTTTATGCGCTTCTGAAAGCAAAGTTTGAACTTCAGAAAATGATTCTCCATATCAGTATAAATTGTGAAGTAATCCAAAAATATCTTCATAAACTAGTCTAAATACTTTATTAAGGCTCTACTAACTATTATCTGGAAAGTTGGTGGCCCATTTTTTCACTAAATGGCACCACCATCCAAAGAAAAACTCCTCAATCTACTACAAATGTTGTTTTGTATCTATCCTTAAGGGCTATAGAAATCTGATGGTATCCTAAATATCCATCTAAAAATGAATGGGCTTCATACCCTATTACAATGTTTAGTACCTCATCAAAAAATGGCAAAGGACAAGGAAATTATTTGGTTGCCTTATTGAGCTTTTTGAAATCCACACAAATTTTCAATTTGCCACTCTTCTTAAACATTAACACCATGGGTGATAACCATGTAGCCTCTTCTATCAATTGAATAAATCTAACTATTAATAGTTCGTCAATGTCTTGTTTGATGGTTGTAACATAATTAAGGTTCGATTTGTACCTTCCTTGATGTGTTGGTGTGTAATTGAGGTATTTAACTCAATTATATGTTGAGCCAATTTTGGAGGTATGCCTTTTAGATCTTTGTAAATCCAAGCAAACACATCTTTGAACTCCTTAAATAACATTTGAAGCTCCTTAGTCTTCTCCTTTGTCAATTATGAATTAACCTTGATGTATTGTGAATTTGCCTTTGTGCTAAGATTCAGCTTAATAGGTTGTTATTCTTTAGTCAAAGTCCAACCTATTATTTGAAGATTTTGTACATGTGTTTTTTTGGTGTTATAATCATTTGAATATTTTGGTTGTGATGGCAAGAGGTTTTTAGATAAACCTTGTTTTCCAATGAAACTTCTAGTCTAACAAACAAGTATTTTGATTTCATTATTGAAGGCACCACTTTTACAGTTGTTTAATATGATATCCCTTACTATGGATCAGATTCTTCAATGCTTTTGATTTTTGACATTCCACCATTCAACAATAAAACAATTTCTTCTAAAAAAATAGTTGTGCCAACTAATAATAGTTTTGGTTCTATTTCAAAGATCGGATCTTCCTTTTCATCTATGAACCCTTCCATCAAATCATAACAAACAAGTACATAGGGCCTTTTAGTTTCTACTTACAATTTCATGTTAATTGATATTGTTCTAATTGTTTCATTACATTGAACAATAATGACTTTGTTACCCCAATCATGTGTAACCAAGGTCTTCCTAGTAACATAAAATAATTATAATCTACCACATTGTTTTTCAAAACAGTAAGTGTGGCTATATATGGAATACCGTGTATGTGAATCTTCAAATTTTTTATGATTCTTAAAGGTTTGGTCATACTCTCATTTGCCATTTTGAGGTGGTATGGAACTAGTCTTGGTTTGGGTAAACCTAATTTTGTTTTAAGATTTTTTGTTATAATGTTCACACTTGTTCCTCCATCTATCAAAACATCTTCAACAATGTTATTCCCAACTTGTATTTGGACAACTACCATCTGGTTATCTACCTATATAATTGTTGTGTCTAGTTTAGATTGTGTTTTAACCATTGTAGTTACATTAGGCTTTCATATTTGCATAATAACTATATTAGGTTTTTCTGGCTTTAGTTTTTGCCACATATATTTTTTAAGATCTAATGTTATCTTTAGTAATTGACCTAACTTCAAGGTATCAATAGTCTCCAACATTTGTTTATTGATATCTTGGAATATTTGTTCCATAAACATAACTTTGTTAATAGGATTAACATACAAACTTTGTGATACAATTAGTTTTATGGACACCTCAAATTATGGCAATCTTGCCCAACTTGTATTACACTATGTTTTCTCCTTTGGAATTAGATTTTGTGGTGGGTCTTTTGCTTACATCTCTTGACAAAAGATTGTTATAATATTTATTCCTCTTCTCAATCAGCAACAAACTTCTTCTTAATTAGCTTTTTGTCCTTAAACACCTGCTCTTTAGTAACCTTGCTCCTAGTGATGGACATATTCACATCCACCATATGGACTAAAGGATTTGAAACCTTGGGGGTTTTACCACAACTTGTTTCTATTGGCTTCACTCCTTTACTCTTAAACATATTATGCATATCATTGTTGTGAGCCATGGATTATAATTGAACAAGTTGTTAAGTTTTAGTTCCATAATTTTCCTTAGTAATAATGATTTGAATCCAGATAAACTTCCAAGTAATAATTATTAATAATTGAATTATCATTTGGATATTTCCAAGTGTAGATAATTTTTTAATTTCAATCAATGTAATGCTTGATTAATTTTAGAACCTAGTAAACCTTCTAAAGTGCATTATCTTTTTTATGTTGTAGAGAGGTGAAAATGGATGTAGAATTAGATGTGGTTTTATTGATATATTGGGAATATAAGCCCATAATTAACATTAGCATTTCACCATGACAATAATAAATTGGTTTTGTAGAATAACCTTCAGGCACTAATGATGTACTTATAAGTTTTCTAGGATGCAATTTTTTAAAATCCTTATTCAATCTTCATTTCTATTAGGCTCTTAAATAGAACCGAGATCGAATTTAAATACTAGCATTTCCACCTAAGTAGCCTTAAGTGAAGTATAACTTAGTAAATGATTTAGAGGGGATAAATTATAACTACAAAAAATCTAGAATGTGATGAATGATGCAAGCTAGGTATTCGATTTGATACTCCATGGAAAGAGGGTTGATTAGGCCTCGTAGTTAATGATAATGGCCATCACTAGGAACCCAAGTTCGACAATGAGACGAACATTGTCATCTTCACACTAACATTTTTCAAACCTTTTTGGTATGGCTCCACGAGTAGGAACAAATTCAAAGTAGATTATGAAGGCATGTGGGTTAGGAGACGATCAATGATCCCATGTAAAACAATCGATTTGAGTGCGCACCACTATTCTAGATGGTTGTTCTTCATGTGACCATTAGGAGACCTTCACGTCAAATGGTGTTTTTTCAAACTCTTCCTCTTTTATTAGTGCAATTAAAAGATTCGAGGGTGTAATGGCATCATTTTCCATGATTGAATCTTCAGCTGCATCAACAAAAACCAAAGGGGTAGCCAAAATAATTTAGTATTTGCATTCGAAGGGGGTTCGATGCCTTTATTTTAGAAATTAGGGTAGGCGTAATGCGTGGCAATGATGACAGAACTTTATGAAAACTCGAACATCCTAGTTCCAATGGATTTGTGAAGCCTTAATTTTGATGGTGCATCTAAAAATAAATGGGAATTTGTAAGGGAAATTTTAATTCCAATTTACTATGTACTACACAATTAATTAGTACACAATAAGGAATAATTAAGGGATATTAAAAGAGTGAATGGTACACAAAAATGTTACTACTACCATTGTTGATTTAATCAAATGGAAATTCAAGGATGTTTACTTACTATTATCAATAAATTATCCTAATAGATGGTTACTTGAAATAATTAGGATGAATAAGTATGATGTTAAAGTCAAACAAACAAAATTGATAATGATCAAACTGAAGAACCCCATCAAGATATCCAATATAGGGAAAAGGACGAGTCTTTCAATTCCATTGGTCATGAAGATTATCATCCTATTTTATTAAAGAATAAAACCTTCTTAGTGTTTCATTAGGCACAATAATTTTCATCGTAAACTCCATTGGAACACAAATCATTTTTTATTCTCATTGGTTCATGAAGGATGGGGAGGCCATTAATTGGAGGGAAGGATTTTCACAACTCCCATTGGACAAGGAAAACAAGAGGAGGGGTCATAAGAAGCTTGGAGGAGAAGAGTTTTTTTTGATCTTGTGTTTTTTTTGGGAAGAAGATGATAATGAATGTGTGAAAGGAAAACTAGTTGTTATGTGTGAAGAAATGTTGTTCATGGAAGCAAACGTGTGCAAACAAAAAAAACATAGAAGGAAATTGTTTGTAATAAGTAGTTGTAGGGGAGTTCATGAAATGATTTCCATGAACAAGCCTCTAGATTCTTTACTAAAATAGTTGTTCCTTTTAGATGCACCATTGGATCTATTTCGTACTTTAAAAAAAAATAGTTTAGGAGGTTTAGAATGTTCTTTCAAAATTTTAGCATCATCAGGGCTATTGCAAGGGAGCTGCACTTACCAAAAGTAAAGGGGGTTGATGGGTTTTTTTTTTTTTTTTTTTTTCAAATTTAGTCAAAATAACTTTTAGTTTTGAAACATAACTTTTGATTCAAAAATAAAAACTAATGAGATTTTGTAGCATTGTTTCTTTGAAAATTAACTTTCCAACAAGCCTCTGCATGTTAGATTAAAAGATTATATGAAGATATTACAAGGATGAAAACAAAGGGGGGTCAACTATCAAACATGAACATTGATTAATCATCAACACAATGTTTCTTCACATTTCATCATGGTGAGTTTTGATTCTTCAAAATGTTTTGATATCCTCCAAATGCACACAATGCATTAGGTTCTTTAGTGAATTTCATTACATTCTATTGAACCACCTTAACTTATTAAAATATAACTACATAATAGTTCCCACCCCAAATGAGTTTTGTGAGTGCATATGTTCATGTGGAAGGGTGTGGAAGAATTCCTCACAATTGTACTTAAGATAATTTATAATCTTATGTTTAGTGTCACCAAATATGACAAGAATACCTCATAGGCCTCTATACTTTAATATGTTGAATAATAACTTTAGAGATTACATGAACATGGTCATCCTTTCTTTTGATTGTATAGGTTTCAACATTATGATTTGTCTTACAACAACTTGTACAATACATTCTTATTTTCTCTAGGATTATTTAAGGTTTATGAGCTAATATTGTTTTACTACTTTGTGCTACTTATAAATTGTTTATGGCCTCTACTTTGAGAATTCCTTCTTCACAAACCAAAGTTGCTTCCTTATGATGTTGCAGAGTTTTTCTCTTCATACCTATTGTTGTTACACGTAAACATGATTGTAATTTAGATTTGAAAATAGTAATTAAAAAACTATCTAGTGTCTTGTGTTGAAGACTATAGGCCAACTTCAATAATCTTTCATAATGAACTTCCATTCTTTCATTTTTTTCCTGCATCATGTTTCTTAATTGTAAGTAAACTTCATCATTCTGAACTTTTTTGTACATGTTATAAAAAAAGTAATTTTAATTTTGTAAAAGTATAATTTGGGTATTCTCCCATATAATTGTTGCACCAATTAAACACAATATCTCTCAAGGTAAAACCGAACAAATTAACAATTTCTACATCATATGTTTCACTATTTTCTCTAATCGTAACTTTAAACATTCTAACATGAACATTCAAGTCAGAATCCTTGACATACTTAGGATAGTTAAGTGGTCAACAATAAGGTCTATTTGGTGGTAATGGTGGCATGTTTGGATTCATTGTTGGTAGAACTCTTTGAGGGATGTGCTCCCAACTCTTTGAGGGACTCAAATGTGAATCCAAACTAAAAACAGCAAAAGAATAAGGAATCGGGGCACGCTCCTTGGCTCACAACACTTTGGAAGGGTAGAGGGGCGTGTTGGAGCTCCGAGATGGGATTAGGAAAAATTGACAAGCTTCAACTACTCACACAAACCTGCACAAAACCAACACAAGGTGGTTAGTGCATAGTTTGAGCACTTTTGGTGCTAGGACGAGCCACGGGCTACTTGGACTCACAAGATTCACCATGGCTTGGACTTGGGGGAAGCCACCACCTTCCCCCTTATAGTATACTTTGTGCCTCTCCATGAGGCCCACATCCAAATGGCATTTTGTCCTAGGACTCCCAAGTGGGAGTCCCGAAATTGTAGAAGTTGGGACTCCCACAACTTTGGGAGCCCATAACTTTGTGGTGCATACCTTTGATTGAAATGAGGTTTGAAGAAAATTTGTAGCCTCATTGAGAGCTTTCCAATGGTGTGTCGCACGCAACCTGCATGCAAGGAAAATTGGGTCAATTCTCAACTTTTAATGGTCGGGAGTCAAACTGCCCATTCGACTCTCGGCCCTTCTTTTGGCCATAACTTGTGTTGCAGATGTCCAATGAATCATGCAAGCCCATTTTAGACATCTATGTTTCAATAACTTTTCAAAGATATAAAGAACTTCTCAATCCATTGGGTTTTGACCCTTACAATAGCTCTCTGAACATTCGAGAGTCCACCAAGACTCCAACTCCCAATGTGGGAGTTCCCTTGGGAGTGTGAGGGTCCTCAATTCCCTCACACTCTCTTGCATTCCCAGAAGCATGTGGCATGACTCTCGAACTTCCCTCTTGGCCCGCAACCTTGCAACCCCTTGCCTTGGTCGCGAGCCCAAGGCTAGGATTACGACAATATCTTTCTAGGTAAAATTGAACAAATTAACAATTTTTACATCATCTGTTTCACTATTTTATCTAATCATAGCTTTAAACATTCTAACATGAACATTCAAGTCAGAATCCTTGACATACTTAGGATAGTTAAGTGGTCAACGATAAGGTCTATTTGGTGGTAATGGTGGCCTACTTCGATTCATTGTTTGCAATCCAAAATGTCTTAGAGGCCCTTGAGGTTTTGGAGGTCCTAATGGATATGAACCACCTCTTCCTAAATCTAATGGTTGATTAACAAAAAATTTGTTCACCTCTCTTGGTATATTTTCATGCAAAGTCACAAATTTTGTTCCCCTTGGAGTTTGTGGTCTGGATTTGACACCATCAACAATATGGACAAATGCTAATATAAATGGAGCTTCAAGAACTATAATTATAGATCGAGGCATTGCCATAAAATATAATGGCATAAATCTTACTAGTTCCATTCTAAAATTTAAAGTTTTCACATACGTAACTCCAATATTGTTTTGATGTAACAAACTTGGTATAGGAGCTACAAAAAATAAGTATTACATTTTCCATAGTCTAACTCTCATATTTCCACTTTGTTTTCTTTCCAAATCTATTTTCTGAATCTATCTAGAATTTTGACCATGTCATGGTACAAATCTTCTAACTCATGTCCATGATTCCCTACTCTTATAGTTATGGATTTAGATTTTGGAAATGTTCAACAAATCTTTTCCTCGCATTATTTTCAATAAATGGACATTCATTGATTTGATGTCCAATCTAATGGTAGTATGTGCAACATGGAAAATTTGGTCTTGGAACTTTATTCACATTATAAATCACTATACTCCAATCCTTTTAAACTCCTCTAACCATGCTTCCATTCTACAAATTAAATTTGGGTTCACTATACTTCACTCCTATAGCCACATGAACATGTTCTTCTACTATTGGTTATGTTATTGGTAAGACTACAGTTTCTTGTTTAATTACAAGTATCAATTCAACTCCTTTGGACATTTTGATACCCTAAGTTGTGGCTTCTTGCTCAACAACATAATGATGCGGAGGTTCAAAATTCTAAGCTTTTTGTTCAAACTCTTCATTCTCTTTACAATCTCAATAATAAGGAGGTGAAATAGATTTGTACCTTGCTACTACTTCCTCCCTTTTTGACATGTTGAATATTTGTTCTTCTTATTGAATCAAAATATCAAAGTTATGTTATTACATCAAATATGTTGATTCTAGCATAACTCTCTATTGAGGTTCAAATTCTCGACTCCTTCATTTAAATTCAACCTATGAGTTTGCATTTTCAATCTAACACTTTTCCCTCCTAGAATTTTGAAGCAAACTATTGGTGCACCTTTGTGCTTCACCAAATTGCACTTCACAAGGAATAATTGATGTTGCTTGAAGCGTTATGTGGCATGCATGTATCTTTTCTGTCCATGGATGTCTTCGTTCTATTTGATAAACTTTTATAACTGTTTCAAACCACTAATCTTCCATACATGCACTAAAATTGTTGCAAATGGTAGTGCCATTTTCCACTTGCTCATGTAATAAAACCTAATTTAATTGTCTCCTCAAACTTCTAGTTACAATTCTATTTTCCATCTCTCTACATCCTAATTCAAATATGAACAAACTTCTACATTAGAACAAAATCCTCGCAATTAGTTAGTTTGCTTAGATTTGCTTTTAAAAACATTTATGATCCAGATTTGAAAAAAAATGTAGAAAACAAAACTGAAGTTCACTATCTATCTATAGAAACAAAAACTTTAGCAACAAGACATAAACAATATTTTGAAATTCATTTTGAATTCAGACCTTGGGATGGTCACCAAATGGTAAATATAGAATCTCTAATTCTATATTATGGTCTAAAATTTGGATTGAAATGCAATAAAACAAATACTAACAAAGTTTGTTCATTTATATCTACTTAAATTTAGTTTCAAAATTAGAATCTAGTAATGAAAGTATGATTAAAACATCAAAACAACAATTTTTAGCTACAAAAAAAAAACTTTCCATAAATCAAAATACATTTATCTCATACTCTATTAAAGCTCCATGTTTTACAATGATACAATGGGTACTCATCTCTTCCTCTTTTCCCAAGATATTCTTCAAAAATTTTGTCCCATGTTCTATTCAAATTCAAATGGTGATAAAACTATGTAATATAGTTAGTCATTCCTAAAACAATAACTAGGTAAATAAAAATATACCAACTAATAATTACCACAAGTAACTACTCCCTTAACACATAGGTATAACCAACATAAGAATAGCCAACATAGTTATAACCAACTTGAAAATAACCAATGTAGGTTTAGCCAACCTAGGTATATGTAAGGGAAATACTTAGGCATGTTGGTAGAGTAGGAATACTATATAGAATATTAGCAAGTCCCTTTGGAACCATTAAAACATAGTTACAAGTTGAGCTTACTATGTCAATATGATTGACTAACTATCATAACTACATAATGATATGACATGAAAATAGTTACAACTACTTGGAATTGCCAAAAGGTATGTCGATACAAAGGTAAGGTTGCCACAAGAGACTTTGAAGGGGGATTATTCTAAACAATGATAAAAGTGTTTCTAAGTGAAAAGACTACTATGTGAGAGAAGCTTAACATGTATATTTTATGATTTATTGAAGCTTGAATATTTTCCTAATTGTTGTTGATAGTCTCAATTCAATAATGGCATAATGGTAAAATGTAGTTCTTCAATATTAATAAGGAATTATTTAGTAATAATTTATATGTCCTAATTAATATTTTTATATGGTATTTATATTAATAAAGTAGGATAAGAATCTAAAGTGGTACAAAAATGTATTGCTAAGATTTGGAGACCATGCTAGGGATTCGATTCAAATTGTTGTTGGAGAAATTAAAGAAGAAGGTTATGTAATCCTTCCTCATGTAATTAAATTAATGGAAGATGAAAAAGGAAAAGTTGAAATAGACAATTAGATTTGGGATTTTATTTAATCCATGTACTCTATATAATTTACCTTATGGATTTACAAAATTGTTGGGAATATATAAAGTGGGAAAATAAATATATATATAAAATAAAATGTTTGTTATGGGTGCTAAGCATGTCATAGTTTTGCCTAATTTGTCCACCTATTATGATAAAGATATGGCTCATTTATTTATTTTATTACTACTACAATGTATATCAAGGATGGCATGAGAGATGGTAGAGAGGACAACTATTAAAAAAGGGAACCATGAATGGTTAAAAGAAACTATAATAATTAATGAATGGAAATAAAGATTAAGACTTCACAATAGATATGGTTGGAATTTTCTAGATTACTTGTATACACCAAAAAGAAATGCATAACTTGATAAATGGGGAAATTTTTTTGAACATTTTGAAAACGTTACTTCAAAATGTTCAAGAATTGATAATCAAAAAACTACATCGAGGAATGGAAATGTGATGTATATAACTACGAACTCTAATAATTGATGCTATACAACTAACAAAGTATCAAAGATGGCTACTAATAATAATGTGTTTATTAACATTAGTTCCAATCAAAAGATTAATTCCTATCAAATTATTAAATTTCATTACGGAAGAGAATTTGCGAAACCAAATATTAAAGCTTTGGTAGAAAAATGGATACCATGTGATTTGTTGTGGACAACTAGATTTTTAGGATTTAAGTATACAATGAGATTAAGAAGAAATGAAGAGTATTGTCCAAAAGAAATTGAGTCAAAAGAATTATGGTCCACAATGATGATTTTGGATTCATATAACAAAATTTGAAAAAAAGAAAGAGAACATGTTAGTAATAAGAAAATAGAAATTTTTGGGAACTAATGATGAATAAAAGTAGAGAAATAGACCAAAAAAATAGACTAAGAGAACAAAAAATGTAGAATCGTGAGGAAGCAAAAGAAATAGTTGTTTAGGTAAGAACTTCTTATAAATGGAAGGGGTTGAGAACTATTTTTAGTCCTTCTACTAGTTATTAGGTACTTAATTTTGTTGATGAAGAAATAGAAGTGATAGTAGCGTAGACAATGTGACGCACCCCCAAGCTCCTTGATGGACTTAATAATGAGTCCAAAGGTGAAGACAATGAAAGGAGAACGAGTTGGGGCATGCTTCTTAGTTTGTAGCATTTTGGGGGTAGAAGGGCATGTTAGAGCTCCAAGATGGGGACTAGGAAGATTGACAAGAAAATCAATTGCCCACACAAACATGCACAAACTAAACAACAAGTTGGTTAGTGCATAGTTGGAACACTTTGGTGCATAAATGAATCACGAGCAAACACAAATTCACAAGACTCACCACGACTCGGACTTGGGGGAAGCCACCACCTTCCCCTTTATAGTATACTTTGT
>Ga0209208_10002453_pt1 | contig 26553 bp, 18 predicted proteins | sample S1TSphfallax_3_FD_187694 | JGI IMG/M metagenome (GOLD analysis project Ga0209208, IMG submission 187694) | Host-associated microbial communities from peat moss isolated from Minnesota, USA - S1T2_Fd - Sphagnum fallax MG (SPAdes) (version 2) | ecosystem: Host-associated > Plants > Peat moss >...
TACACGATGCGCCCGTGCGCAATGGCGATCGCCTCGCGCACGCGGTCCTGTGCATCGACGGTGTAAATCTTCCCGTGGCGGTAGACGCTGTCCGCCGGAGCTTGCGCCGTGGGGGCGGCGTGCGCCAGCGCGCACGCCCCGAACAGGAGGGAAAAAAGCAGATGCGCTGATCGCAAGGGGCTCACCGGACGCGTCAGCGTCATTTGAAATAGCTGTGGACGACTTCGAGCAAATGTTCGCTCGCGGCGGCACTGTCGGGGGTCTCCCCGAAGTGGGTCTTGATGTGATCCTCGACGACCACGCCGAGCAGACCGTTGATGGCACCGCGGCAGCTCGTGATCTGTTGCATGACGTCCGCGCAGCTCGCGTCCGCCTCGAGCGCCCGTTCGATCGCCTCGACCTGGCCGCGGATCCGGCGCACCCGGTTCAATAGTTTCTGTTTGTCGCGCAATGCATGGTTCATTTCCTGAATATACTATGCCCCCCTATCCGAGAGGAACCTACGTGCTGCTCGCCGCCATCGCCTGCGCCGCCTTCTCGAGCACGCTCACGGGCGGCTTGCTCGCCCTGCAGCTGCGCGACAAGTTGCACCTGATCCTCGGCTTCAGCGCGGGCGCGGTGATCGGCGTGGCGCTGTTCGACCTGCTGCCCGAGTCGATCGAGTTTGCGGCCCGTACGGTCGGCGGGCCCGGGGCGGCGACGCTCTTGACCTGGACCGCGGTCGGATTCTTCGCCTATCTGATTCTCGACCGATCGCTGCTCCTGCACGGCAGGCCGGTGACGACCCGTGGCGCGCTCGGGGCGAGTATCCTATGTCTTCACAGCCTGATCGACGGCGTCGCGATCGGCCTGGCATTTCAGGCATCGCGGTCCGTGGGGCTCGTGGTGGCGATCGCCGTTCTCACGCATGATTTTTCTGATGGGGTGAATACCATGAATATCGTGATCAAGCATCGCGGTGAACGCCGGGCCGCGCTGGCCTGGTTGATCGCCGACGCCTTGGCGCCGTCGCTGGGCATCGCCCTGAGCTTGGCGGTGGTGCTGCCGGTGTCGACGCTCGGCTACGTGCTCGCCCTGTTCGCCGGCTTCTTCCTGTTCATCGGCGCGAGCGATCTGATCCCGGAGAGCTTCCATGCCCACCCGAAATTCCTGACCACGGCCATGACCGTCGCGGGCGCGGCCGTGCTGTATCTGGCCGTGAGTCTCGCGGCCCACGCCGCCGCGGTCGCCGGCGTCGAGGTCGCGGACCGCAGCACGCAAGGCTCGACGACGCTCGTGCTGAACGGCGCCGGCAAACGCGAGAAGTTCATCTTCGACGTCTATGTCGCGGCGCTGTATCTGCCGCAGCGGGAGACGAGCGCGCAGGCGATCGTCGCCGCCACGGAACCGAAGCGCCTGACGCTCACCCTGCTGCGTGATCTGAGCGCCGAGCAGCTGGGGAATGCGCTGCACGAAGGCCTGAGTCTCAACCGCACGCCGGCGGAACTGAATGCACTGACCCCGCAGATCGATGCGCTGATTGCGACGATGAACGCGCTGGGGTCGGCGAAGAAAGGTTCCGTATTGACGATCGACTTTCTTGCCGACGGCACGACCCGGGTCGCGCAGGATGAAAAAACAGCCGGTGCGCCGATTGCGGGCGTCGCTTTCCAACGCGCCCTGCTCGACGTCTGGCTCGGCCCGAAGCCGGTCCAGTCGGATTTGAAGACCGCCCTGCTGGGGACGGGCGCGAGCCCGTAGAACGGGACCCAGGCCGAAAGACGCCGATCGCCCCGGCCGGTTAATCGAGCAGCGGTGTCGCGCTCGCATCGGCTCGCGCGGTCGCGGCACTACCGGCCGATGCGCCAATGATGCTGCAGACGGCCAGCCATTGGACCGGCGTCAAATGCTCGCCGAGGAAACCGAGACCCGCGAGCGCGCCCAAGGCCGGATCGAGGCTCATCAAAATGCCGAATGTGCGCGTCGGCAGGCGCGTGAGGGCGAACATTTCCATCGAATACGGCACCGCACTGGAGAGGACCGCGACGGCCAGTGCCGCGGGCAACACCGCGGGTGAGAACAAGCGTGCCCCCTCCGTGACGAGTCCGACCGGGACGAGCATCGCCGCGCCGATCAGCATGCCGAGCGCCGTGCTCATGCCGCCGAAATGCGCGCCCACCCGTTTGCCGTAGACGATATAGATCCCCCAACAGGCGCCTGCTCCGAATCCAAAGCCAAGTCCCGCCGGGTCCAGGCGATCCGCATTCCAACCCAGCGGCAGCAAGGCGAGCAGCCCGAGTGCCGCGAGGCCGACCCAGAGAAAATCGATCCCGCGATGGGACGTGGCGATGGCTACGGCCAGCGGGCCCGTGAACTCGATCGCCACGGCGATGCCCAGCGGCAGACGCTGGAGCGAAGCATAGAACAGGAGATTCATCGTCCCCATCGCGATGCCATAGACGACCAGCACCCGCCAGCCGCCGGTGAAGCCCCGCGCGCGCCAGGGACGCCAGTACAAGGCGAGCAGCAGACTGCCGAAACCCGCGCGCAACGCGGTGGTTCCGGTCGCGCCGATCAGCGGCAGCAAGGTCTTGGCGATGGCCGCGCCGGTCTGGAACAGCAGCATGGCCGCGACGAGGACGAGCACGGGCAAAGCAACGGGAGAGGTCCGCGACCAGCGTCCGAGCCGAAAAGCCATCGCGAGGGCTCGCTACCGTTCGATCGAATCCGCGGGCGCTTCCGACGGGCAGCGATCCACCAGTCGCAAATGCCTCATGACCCTCTGCAGATTCTTGCGGATTTCGTTCAGATGCGAGAGGCTGACCGCGGTCTTCATCGCCTCTTTGAGCGGCTGCAGCGGATAGCCGCCATAGGCGCCAGGCTCGAGGATGTCGTTGGTGACCGATGAGCGCCCCTGCAAGGTGACATTGTCGGCGACCGTGACGTGCGCGGTGACCACGGAGTTGCCGCCGGTTATGAACTGTCGGCCGATCTTCGTCGAGCCCCCCATCATGAAGCCCGCGGTATAGAAGCCATTTTCGCCGAGATCGCAGTTGTGCGCGATGTGGCAGATGTTGTCCAGCTTCGAACCCGCACGGATGTAGGTCGAGGACAGCGTCGCACGATCGATGGCGCAGTTTCCGCCGATCTCGACATCGTCGCCGATCTTCACGTTACCGAGGTGCGTGATCTTCCGAGGCTTGCCGTCCGGATCCACGCTGTAACCGAAGCCGTCGCTGCCGATCGTCGTGTGCGGATGAATTTCGCAGTTCCTGCCGACCTCGCAGCCGGACCCGACGAACACGTGAGGATGCAAGGTCGAGCCGGCGCCGATATGCGCCGCGTTCTCGACGACGACGTGTGACCCGATCAGGCAATCGTCGCCGATCTCGGCATCGGCCCCGATCACGCAATAAGGGCCGAGATGGACTCTCGCACCCACCCGGGCATCGACGTGCACGACGGCGGTCGCGTGGCGCTCGCCCCATTGCGTGAAGCGCTGCGACTTGCCGTCGAAGTGTTTCAACAACAAAGCCATCGCCATCGGGATGTTGCACGCGGCGAAGCAGCAGCTGTCGTTTGGTGCGCAAAGTTCGATCTGGTGCGCGAGCCTCGCGTGCACGATCAGGATCGCAGGGTTACCCTGCAGAGCGTGCGCGAGCAGGGCCGAATCGCCGACGAACACGAGGCTGTCGGCATCGGCATCCTCGAGCGCACGGCTGGTCGTCGCACTTCGATCCAAATTGCCGCACAGGAACGTGAACACGTTGGGGTGGCGGGTTTGGATCGTTTTGGCGCAGAGCATGGAACGGGTACTCGTGGGAGCGCGAGCTTGTCGCGAGTTATAATGAGGCGCTGCCGACAGTCCTTGGTAGTATGGCAGAATGATACGGGCGATGCGCAGCTCTCACGCCACCCCTGCCGACCCCATAGCCGAGTTTCTCAGCCAACGTCCGCTGCTCTTGCTCGACGGCGCACTCGCCACCGAGCTGGAGAGTCGCGGCGCCGACCTCCGCGATCCGCTTTGGTCGGCAAAATCGCTGATCGAGCGTCCACAATTGATCAAGGACGTCCATCGGGACTATTTCGACGCCGGCGCGGACCTCGCCACCACCGCGACCTACCAGGCGAGTTTCGAAGGATTTGGCCGCCGCGGCATCGATCGGGAGCACGCAGGGCAACTGATGCGCCTCGCGGTCGATTTGGCGGTCGCGGCACGCGATGAATTCTGGACGCACGCTGTCCACGCAAACGCGCGTATCCGGCCCTTGGTTGCCGCCTCGGTGGGCCCCTATGGCGCCATGCTCGCCGATGGGTCGGAATATCACGGCCGCTATGGTGTCGATGCGCGCGCTCTGCGAGACTTCCACCGTCCACGGATCGCCGTGCTTGCCGCCTCCGGGGCGGATTTGCTCGCCTTCGAGACGATACCGAGCCTCATCGAGGCGCTCGCACTCGCGGAGGTATTGAAAGAATTCCCGCAGACGGTCGCGTGGATGAGCTTTTCCTGCCGCGACGACAGGACCACCTGCGAAGGTCAGGACATCGGCGAATGCGCGGCGCGCCTGTCCGAAAACCCGCAGATCGCGGCGATCGGCGTCAATTGCACCGCGCCCGACTTCGTCAGACCGCTGCTCGAGCGGCTACGGGAAAACACCCGCAAACCCTTGCTCGCGTACCCCAATTCCGGCGAGCACTACGATGCGGACGAAAAGCGCTGGCATGGGGACGGGGCGCACGAGGATTTCGCAACGGCGGCACGCACCTGGCACGCGGCCGGGGCACGTCTCATCGGCGGCTGTTGCCGCACCTCACCAAAGGACATCCGCGCGATCAAGGCCTGGGCCGCGCTGGCTTGAGGACAGCCAACGCGGCTTCGGCTTCCGCTTCAGCTCATTCGCGCGGCTTTTCCGCGGGCGGCCTCTTCGGCTGCGTCTGCTGCTTGGGCGCCGGTTTCGGTGCCTGCGGCCTCGGCTGCGCGACCTGCGGACGTGCGGCATAGGACTGCGCGGCGGCCGGCGGCCGCTGCGCATTGGCGGGTGCGGCGGGCGGCCGCTGCGCATTCACGGGTGCCGCCGGCGGCGCATGCTGGGCCCCATTCGCAGCCGGCGGTGTAAAACCGCCGCTGCGCGTCGCGTTACCGCTCGGTCCCTCCGGGTGCACGTTCGCGGCGCCATGCGCGCCGACCACGCCCGGCCCCGAGAATTGCGCCGGTCGCACGGTCGCCGCGATCGCCGGATGGCCGCCGTTCGCGCGCGCCGCCAAAGCCGGATTGTTGCTCGCTTCCTGACGGTGCTGAACCTGCACGGGCGTGGGCGCGATGTGCGGCTCCTGCGCGACGCTGCGCTCCTGCGGTGTGGGGCGCGCTTGAATGCCGCCGGCCCCGCCATTGAAGCTCACCCTGTTCACGGTGACATTGTTGTTGATGACGGTCTGATTATAGGTATTGTGAATCACGGTCACGTTGACGTTGGTGACCGCGGTGTTGTAGGCGAAATGGCCGCCGTTCCACTGGCCGCCGGCAAAGCCGACCCCGACGTAGCCGTACCCGTAGTTGACGCCGCCGTAGAAGCCGATGTGCGGACCCCAATAGCCGGCATGGAATCCATAGACACCGCCCGCAAAGCCCCAGTAGCCGGGCGTCCACAAGACGCCGACGCGCGGCGGCTGGACCCAAGTTCCCGGGACCCAGTAATAGCCCCCACCACCCCAGGCCCAGTAGCCGGGTGTCCACAGATAGCCATCCTCAGGACAGGGCGGCTGCTCGTAATCGGGCAAGGGCGGCGGTGCCTCGGTGGCCGTCACTTCGACGGGGCCGGCTTCGACCTCGACGGCCGCGACCGGCGGGGGCGGCGGCACGTAAGGACGTGGGGCCGGAACGTAGACTCTCTCTTGCACGGTGCAGGCGCCGAGCACGGTCGCAACCGCGATCGCCGACAGCCGTACGCTGCTGAATTTAATGGACATTGATACCATCCTGTTAATAATTTAAGTGCCGCCGTGGGCGCTCTTCGTGTGCTCTCACGAGGTACAACGTGCTTCGCGGTCAATGGGCTAGCCGCGTGAAGCGAATGTAATCCGAGGGTCCACCCTGGCCTTACGCGCGACCCGGGCGGAGTATAGCGACCGGGTTCGCCCCGCCAGCCGCCGCTGGCGACTATTTTCCCGTTTCGTGGCCTGCGACACAGGCGGGTGCGCAGCATAGTCGATCGGACGCGCGGCGACCCCCTGTCGTCGGACGGCGTCAGTCGCTGGCTAGTGCTTGGGCGCGCCCGCCGTGACGAGAGCGCGTAGCTCGGTGAGCTTCGCCTTGATCACGGCAGCGTTCTCAGGGCCCATCCGAATCAAGATTTTCTGGCCGGAAGGCAGGGCTTCGAGCGTGGGATCCGCGAATTGATACATCACGCTGGGACGCACGAGCGCAGGCGCCTCGCTCAAAGCGGGCGTGGCGAGCAGGCTGTCGATGACTTCGACGAGGCGATCGTTGAAATAATGCCCCGGCAGGCCGAGGCTTTGGTAGGCGTCCTGGAACAAGGGATAGAAATGAAAGTAAACGTTCGCCAGACGCGGCAGGTCGAGGTCCCGGACGACCGCGACCATCGGACGGTAACGCAGATAATTCTGCGGATCGAGGGTCGCGTGCAGCTCGTCGCCTTGGACGGCGAGCACGCCCGGCACCGGAACGACCGGATCCTTCTGCGGCGCAAGCTTCGGACGGCCCAAGGCGTCGATCGTCACGACGATCCGCCGCACGAGATTTTCGGGTATCAGGTATTTCTTGACGGTTTGCGTACCGACGACATCCCCGAGCGACGCAAGCAGCGCAGGATCACTGTCGTTCAAGGCGGGTAAGGGCGTCGCCGGCGCGCCGGCTGCCGTTGCCTCGGGGACCGGATGCAGGGTCTGCGGCGCGGACGGTGCTGGTGCTGGTGTCGTTGCCACCGGCGGCGGCGTGGCTGCGGGCGGCGGCGCATGGCGCGACCAATAAAAATATCCGAGACCGCCCGCGACGAGCACGACGAACACGACCGCTGGAAAAATCCATCTCTTTTCCATGTCCCATTGTACCGGATGGAACCGGCGGGTGAAGTGGCACGTGCTCCGATCGATCAGGTAGAGTCCCGAGCATGATCACCCGTCGCGATTTTCTCAACGGCATCGCCATCGCCGTGTCCGGCCTCCCCGCTACCGAGGCGGCCCGCGCGCAAGGGCGAGGCCCCCCGGCTGAATCACCGCTTGCGTCGATGCCCGATCAGGGCGATGCGGTCGCGGCGTATCCACCGGCTCGCAGCGGACTGCGCGGCAGCCACGTCGGTTCATTCGAAGCCGCGCATCGCCTGCGCGATGGCGGCTCGTTCGATCTCAGCGGCACGCAGGTCACGGAGCACTACGACTTGATCGTCGTCGGCGGCGGCATCAGCGGCCTGGCCGCGGCCTATTTCTATCGCCGCGAGCGGCCTGCCTCACGGGTCCTGATCCTCGACACGAACGACGACTTCGGCGGCCATGCGAAGCGCAACGAATTCGAGGTCGACGGGCGCATGATCATCGGCTACGGCGGCACGCAGTCGATCGACTCCCCGAAGACCAAATACAGCCACGTCGCGCGCGCCCTGCTGTCGGACCTCGGCATCGACCTCTCGCGCTTCGAGACGGATTTCGATCAGGGATTCTACGATCGCTGGCAGCTCAACCACGCCACCTTTTTCAAGAAAGAGACCTTCGGCGAGGACGCTCTCGTGCGACGGCCCTTCGGCACGTGGAACGATTGGGGCGACGAAGGCGGCGACGAGGCCGCCCTGCGCGCCCATATCGCGGCCATGCCCCTCAGCCCGCGCGCCCGCACCCAGCTCTACGCGATGTGTTCCAGCGATCACGACGTGTTGCCCGGCCGCACGCGCGCGCAGCGCCGGCACGTTCTCGAGCACATCAGCTACCGGGATTTTTTGCGCCAGTATTGGGACGCGGACGAGGACGTCCTCAAGTACCTGCAAACCCGCACCCATGATCTTTGGGCGGTCGGCATCGATGCGGTCCCGGCGAGCGAAACCTTGCACCTGCCGGGACTGCGCGCGCAGCGCAAACTGCTCGCGGAAGGGCCTGAGGAGCCTTATATCTACCACTTCCCGGACGGCAACGCCTCGATCGCGCGCCTGCTCGTGCGGCGACTGATTCCCACGAGCGCGCCGGGCTCGACGATGGAGGACATCGTCTCGGCGCATTTCGACTACGCGGCGCTCGACGCCGCGGAAAACGAGGTTCGCATCCGCCTGGGGTCGACCGCGGTCGACGTACGCAACGTCGACAAGGGCGTCGAGGTCGCCTACGTCACCGCGGGACGCGTGACCCGGGTGGCGGCACGTGACTGCGTACTCGCCTGCTACCAGGCGATGATTCCCTACATCGCGCCGGAAACGGATGCGGAGCAACGGGCCGCCCTGCACCAGAACGTGCGGGCTCCGCTGGTCTACGTCAACGTCGTCGTGCGCAATTGGGAACCCTGGCGCAAACTCGGGGTCGCCTACATCGACAATCCCGGCGGCACGTTCGCCGCTTACCTCGATTTTCCCGTCAGTATCGGCGACTATCATTTTGCGGCGGATCCGTCGCAGCCGACCTGCCTGCACCTCTTGCACACGCCCACCCTGCCGAATCAGGGCCTCGACATGCGCCAGCAGTTCCGTGCCGGTCGCGCCCGCCTCTACACGACGAGCTTCGCGGAATTCGAGCGCGAAATTCGCGACGAACTCGGTCGCATGCTCGGCCCCGCGGGCTTCGATTTCGATCGCGACGTCGCCGCCCTGACCGTCAATCGCTGGCCGCATGGTTACGCCTACACCCCGACGCCGCTCTACGACGAGCCGAAACAGCAAGCGCGCCTCGCGGCGCTCGCACGGCGACGCCTCGGTCGCATCACGATCGCGAATTCCGATTCCGGTTGGGACGCGTACACGAACGTCGCGATCGATCAGGCGCACCGCGCCGTCGCTGAACTGATTGGCTGAATCGCCGCAGCGTCGATCGTGGGGTGGGGCTGCCCTCGGCGCGACGCTCCTCGTCGCTACCTTGTTCGGCTTGACCGCATGCGGTCACCAGGCCGGCACCGGTGTCGGCGAGGAGAAGGTTCTCAACGTCTATTCCTGGACCGACTACATCGCACCCGATACGGTCGCCGACTTCGAGCGGGAAACCGGCATCCAGGTCCGCTACGACACGTACGAGAGCAACGAGGTCCTCGAGACCAAGCTGCTGACGGGACATACGAACTATGACATCGTGGTGCCCACGGACACGTTCTTCGAACGCCTGGTCCGGGTCGGCGTGTTTCGCAAACTCGATGTCGAGGAACTTCCGAACCGATCGAACCTCGATCCGGACATTCTCCGGCGGCTGGCGGTGCACGATCCCGGCAATGCACATGCCGTGCCGTATCTTTGGAGCACGGTCGGGCTCGGCTACGACGTCCAGCAGCTCGCCCACCGTTTGGGAACCGCTTCGCCCGCCGCGACCTGGGCGCTGTTGTTCGACCCCCGGAACGCCGTGAAACTCCAGGACTGCGGCATTTCGGTGATCGATTCCCCGGCGGAAGTCTTCGCCGCCGCGCTGCTCTACCTCGGTCGAGATCCCAACAGCCGCGATCCCGCCGACGCGGCCGACGCACTCGGCGTGCTCATGAAAATCCGCCCCTACGTCCGGTCCATCGAGACGACCGAGTATATCGGCGAGCTCGCCAACGGCAGTCTTTGCCTGACGCTCGGCTGGTCTGGCGACGTCCTGCAGGCACGGGAGCGCGCGCGCGAGGCCGGCAGGGGCGTCCAGATCGGCTACCTGTTGCCCACCGAGGGTTCTTTGCTCGAGACCGACATGATGGCGATCCCCACCGATGCCCCCCATCCGCACAATGCCGAGCGGTGGCTCAATTATCTGATGCGGCCCGAGGTCATGGCCGCCATCACCAATGCGGTCCAATATCCGAATGGCAATGCCGCCGCGCTCGGTTTCGTCGACGAGCGGATCAAGACCGATCCCGGCATCTACCCACCAGCGTCCGAGCGCGCCAAGCTGCGCGCGATGACGTCTCAGCCGCCCGAGTACGCCCGCTTGCAGACGCGACTGTGGACCGCGTTTCGGACGGGACAGGCACCCTGAGCCGCCCGATGCTGAGTTCAGCGCGCACGCTACTGCGATCCTTTCCCGTGTCGTTCATGACGCTCGACAGCCATCTCCTCGATTTCGAGCCTCGGCTGCAGTTGACGGGCATCCGGCGATTCGCGATCGAGTTCTGGTACTTCGGGGTGAAGGAGGCGCGCGCCTGCCTATTCGTCGCGCTCTTTTTCACGGCGGTGTTTTCGCTTCCGCGCAGCGGACTATGGGGTATTCCCCGCTACGACGCGCTATTGCTGATCGCCTTGTCGATCCAGTGGTGGATGATCTGGGCGAAATTGGAAACGCTCGACGAATTCAGAGCGATTTGTCTTTTTCATGTCATCGGCTTCGTGCTCGAGGTCTTCAAGACCTCGGCCGGCATCCGATCTTGGACTTACCCCGACTTCGCCTACTCCAAGGTGCTGGGCGTGCCGTTATTTTCGGGCTTCATGTATGCGGCGGTCGGTAGCTACGTGATTCAAGCGTGGCGATTGCTGGATGTGCGCATCCGGCACCATCCGCCCTATTGGATGGCCGCGCTCAATGCGCTCGTCATCTACGCCAACTTTTTCACGCACCACTACCTCGGCGACTACCGTTGGTATATCGCAGCGTGCACGCTCGGCCTCTACGCGCGCGCGACGGTGATCTTCCGACCTTTGGACCGGGATCGACGGATGCCTTTGCTGCTGGCCTTCGTGCTGATCGGGTTCTTCATCTGGCTCGCGGAGAATGTCAGCACATTCTTCGGAATCTGGAGATACCCGGATCAGATCGGCGCCTGGGCGGTCGTGCATCTCGGCAAGTGGAGTTCGTGGTCACTCCTGGTCATCATGACCTTCACGATCGTCGCAAACCTCAAGCACATCAAGAGTCGCATCCACGTTCCGGCGTGACCGCGCAGCAATGTACTCACGCGGTCATCGCCACCACCCGACCACGCCCCGTTCGCAAGCCCGGTAATCGAGCACTCAGGGCGGGTCAGGCGGCCTACCCCTCGCCTAGTGCGCCGTGGCCTGCTGCGGCGGTTGCGGAGGTTGCATTTGCGGAGGCTGCATCTGCGGAGGCTGCATCTGCGGAGGCTGCATCTGCGGCGGCTGCATCTGCGGCGCTTGCATCTGCGGTGGCTGCGCTTGGGGAGCCGCAGCCTGCTTCTGAGGAGCGAAGCTGCCCAAAAGATTTCCCCAGCTTTTCACCGCGTTCATTTTGTCGTTCACATTACAAAGAGCGGCACCACTGTATCCCGGCGTGCCGGGCGTGCAATTCGGGGGTGGTGCCGCCTGTGCTGGTGCTTGGTAGGCAACCTGGGTCGGTGCTTGGTAGGCAACCTGCGCGGGAGCTTGGTAGCCACCCTGGCCCGGAGTTCCGTTGTTGGCCAGTTGCGGACCGTACGACTGTGCACCCTGCACGTTTGGCTGTTGCACGTTCGGCTGTTGCACGAGAACGCCGCCGACAACTTGGTTACCGACGTGGAATTCACCGTTCGTCACGGAGCCGTCCACATTGGGAAATTCCGTGGCCAGCCAAACCTGCGTCCCCTGTTGGATGAACATCACCGGCTGATGCGCGCCGGTGGCGTCGATGAAATACGCGGTGTCGGGCGAATGCGGCACGTGCAGGTTGTCGACCAATTGAACGTTCATCGTCCACTGACCGTTATAGCCCGCCCACGCATTGACGTTTCCTTGTTGTGCTCCGGTATAGGTCACGTAAAAATTGCAGATCGCGCGATTGCCGTTATGCGTGCAGCCTTCGGGGGCGAATTGATACGTGCCGTTGGCCAGCGACAACGTCCCCCCTCCGTAGGAAAGTGTCTGCGTTTTGACGGGCGGACTTGCGGCCAGGGCGGGGGCCGAGAGAGCCGCTGCGCACAGGCCGACCAAGACCAGGCGTGATCCAAAAAACGTTCGCGTATCCGTGGCGTTCATCGTGAGTTCTCCCTATTGACTCGACTGGCGAGTGGATGAGTGTGGCGAGATTGATCCTTGGGCAAAGTTCGACGAATCTGGGGCGGTCTGGGCCGCCCCGAATGTGATCCAATTCCTTGTCTTCGGCCGAATCATAGTTCCGCGCGGGCGCAAATGCGATTACTAATTGGTTACGGTCGCTTCGGGGATTCGTAATGTTTGTTGCACCGCCCTAACCGCCCTCACCGCGCTCGCCGTCGGCCGAGGAGGTAACCGGCCGTGAACGGCAGCAGCAGCAGTACGAGCGCAAGGACGATCAAGAGCAGGAGCGTTTCGCGTACCAGCAGGCGCAATTGCCGCCAGGAAGTCTCGACTGCGTTGGCCGCGATCTTGTCCGCATCTTGCGCGACGCGTGAGCGCTCGAGATCGAAGGCGGCGACCGTGCTCGCTCGCTCGGTGGCGACGTTCTGGGCGAGAGCCTCCCGCTCCGCGTGCACGGTATGCAACATCTGCAGCCAGTCGGCGTCGAGTCGATCCGATGACAGGCGCAGACTTTCGCGCAGATCAGCCAAGGCCTCGTGCACGAGCGCCGGGCTGGAATCGGCCAGCTTGGAGATGTGTTCGAGCTGCGCGTCGAAATCTCGCCAAGCCTTGCGATAGGAAGACTGGTCGATGCCGGCGCGGTCCAGGGCGAGCTCGGCCTTCCACAGACTCAAGCTCGGCGCGCGTTCACTGTAGATACTGACGCGATCCGAGACGTCGCCGAGCGCCTGCGACACCGTGCCCTCGGCGCGCAGGGGATTGACATCGCCTTCGAGGACCGTCCACGAGGCGAGTACCGACGCACGGGCGCAATCGGCGTCCTTGATCGGGTTGTGCTCGACGTAGCCGGCGACGAAGCGCTGGTAACGTCCGTAATCCGGCCCACTGACCCGCCGCGCCATCGCGTCGGCCTGCTCCGCCAATTGCTCTACTTCCAGACGAACGTTCGGCTGCGCATCGCCCAGCAACTGCGCTCCGCTGCCGCTCGTCAGAAAATCCCGCAGTTGAAGCGAGAAGGCCCAGGTGTCGATGAGGCTGACGAGCGGCGACAATCCGGTCGAGGCGCGGGTGATTTCCGTTACCGATCCGAGTTTGAGTCTGAGCGCCTGGGCGCGCAGCGCCGCGCTCTGTTCCCCGTCCGGCACCTCGTCGATGAGCCGGGTCATGCTGCTCACGAAGTGCGCCGCGTAGTCACGGGTCAGGAGACGGGCCGCCTGTTCGCGCGGCGTGAGCGGCACTTCCGGTGATTTGAAACTGAGCAAGGAGCAGCCGCAGAGCAGTGCGCTCGCCGCGAGCAGACCACAGCACAGGGCCGCAACCCTCGTAGCTCCTTGCTCATGAAAACGACGTCCGTACGACAGTTTCATCGTTCATCCTTGTCGCTGCATGTTCGGGCACCGCGCCCGCGAAATGCGTGCCTATAATACCGGGCAGCGCAGCCAGACGGGCGGGATTCTCGATGACCAAGGAAAGCGAGCAGGGAGCACGAGAAGACGGCGCTATCGGGCTTTTTCGACGACTCTTGCCCAAGTTTTCGGTTTCCTACGGTCTCTATGTCCTGCAGACCATGGGCCCCGTTTTGCTGATCAGCCTGCTCGTGATCTTTGCGGCTTTTCATTTTTTGAGGCCCGCGCCGCCCGACAAGCTGACGATTGCCGGTGGTCCGCCAGGCAGCCGCTTCGAAACCTTCGCAAACGAGTATCGCAAGATCCTGGCGCGCAGCGGCGTCAAGGTGACGGTCCTGGACACCAGGGGCTCTCTCGAGAACCTGGACCTGCTGCGTGACCCGAAATCCAAGGTCGACGTGGCCCTGGTGCAGTCGGGCGTTGCGCCGGTCACCGATGCCGATGACAAGCTGCGCTCCCTGGGCAGCGTGGCCTACCAACCGCTCACGATCTTTTACCGCAATCCACAGCCGCTCGAGCGCCTCTCCGAACTCAAGGGTCGCCGTATCGCGATCGGCCCCGCCGGCAGCGGCACGGAGGCGCTCGCGCTTGCGCTGCTGAAGGAAAACGAGATCGAGCCGCACGAGGCGTCGACACTGCTCGATCTCGAGGGCGAGGCGGCGCGCGCCGCGCTGTTGAGCGGGCGTGTCGATGCCATTTTCTTGAGCGGTGACTCGGCCTCCGGCTTGACCATCCGCGAGATGTTGCACGCCAATGGCATCCGTTTGTACGACTTTCCACAGGCTGATGCCTACGTCCGTCGCCTCCGCTACCTCATCAAACTCGACGTTCCGCCGGGTGCCTTCGATATCGGCGAAAACCTGCCGCGCGAGCACCTCGTGATGCTCGCGCCCACGGTCGAGCTGATCGCCCGTGAGGATCTGCACCCCGCGCTCTCGGACTTGCTGATCGAGGCCGCCACGGAAATTCATGGCGGAGCGACCGTGCTGCAAAACGCCGGGGAATTCCCGACCCCGCGGACGCACGGCCTGCCGATCAGCAACGATGCCGCGCGCTACTACAAGTCGGGAAAAAGCCTCGTTTATCGGTATTTTCCGTTCTGGCTCGCGACTCTGCTGAGCCGGGCCGTCGTCGTCCTGTTGCCGGTCTTCTTCGTCATCATCCCGGCGCTGCGCTATCTGCCGGCACTCTACAACTGGCGCATCCGCAGGCGCATCAATGCCCGTTACAAGCAGCTCATGGCCCTGGAACGCCAGTCATTGGGCGCGTTGTCGCCGCCCGAGCGGGCGGCGCTCTCGGAGCGCCTGGCCGAAATCGAGAGGAGCGTCATCAAACTGAAGATGCCCGGATCCCACGCAGAACAACTCTATCTCCTGCGGCAGCATTTGCAGTTCGTGCACGAAAATCTGAAGCGCTACGGCGAGGGCACCCGCTGAAGCTGTCTTGGCTGACAGCCCTACACTCACCGTGGTCAATGACACTGGGCCGGGGTCAGTGACGCAGGAAGGCGCCGATTTTCGCATTGAGGAAGACAAGATCATCCGGTCCTGCGCCGGCCCCCGCCGGATGCCCCCATAACGAAGGAATCGGCAGCAGCGTGACGTGGCGCAGGAACTTGCTCTCCGCGCGCGCATCGGTGACCGGAAAATACAGATCGGTCGCCGACGGCATGTAGAGTATCGGTGCCGTGATCGAACGCAGCGCCTTTTCGGTGCTGCCGTCGAATCCGGGCGTGCCGCCGACGTCGTGCGCCTGCCACGTCCGCATTTGCAGGATCAAGTCGTTCGCGTCCAGACCTGCGAAGAACCCCTTGATCTGGGCATCGACGAATTGCGGCAAAGTCAAGGGTGGCTGGTGGGCGGCGGCCTCGGCCCGCCACAGGCCTTGGTGCCACCACTCCTGCGAGTAAAGCCAGCCGAGCCATACGGCCCCCGTCGCCTCGATACCGGCGGTCGGCTCGTCCGTGTAGTCGCCATTCCTGAACGCCGAGTCCGCCGTGAGCGCACGGATCTGGCCTTCGAGGCGCACGTAGCCATGCGGCCAGGTCTTCGCCGTTCCCGACGTCGCGACGATCCGGTCGGCGAAACCAGGGTGGCTGACGGCCCACTGGAACGCCTGTTGCGCGCCCATCGAGAAGCCGATGATGGCTTGCAGGTGGTGAACTCCGAGATCCTCCTCGAGGACTCGACGCGAGGCCTCGACGTCGTCGCGAATGCTGATCGCAGGGAATCGGGGTCCATGAAAGGGTTCGGGCGTGTTGCTCGGACTGGAGCTGCGGCCGTTGCCGAACATTTCGGTCATCACCAGGAACAGCTTGTCCGGATCCAGCGCTTTGCCCTTGCCGATGAGCCAATCGTAGCCCTCGTTGGTCGCCATGTAGTGCGAAGGCAGGAGGACGGCATTGTCTTTCGCCGCATTGAGCTTGCCGTAGGTGCCGTATACGACCACGGCCTCGGGCAGCACGACGCCGCCCTCGGTCTTGAAATCCGCGATGACGTAGCGGTGTTGCTGGGGCTTTGCGGCAGGCGCCTGCGCCGACACCGACTGCGTCGCGAGGAAAAAAACGGCCGCGCAGAGCGCGGCCGGGACAGGCTTCATGAAATCTCCACGGGTGGTGCCGGTTCGCGCCGCCTCAAAACTTCGCCTCGACGTTCAGCAGGTAGGTGCGCCCGATGATCCCGGAGAAGTACTGGGTGGTCGCCGCGGCGAAATTGCCCTGCGATCCGGCAAGCGCCGGAAACGGGGGCTCGCGGTCGAAGACGTTGTCGACGATGAAGCGGGCGGTGAAATTCTTGTAGAAGTCATAAGAGAACGAGGTGTTGACCTGCCACCAAGAATGCACGCTCAGATAATTCGACGAAGTCGCCGTGTTCTGATTGTTGAAATTGGCGGGGCCGACGTAGACCTCCTGAGTGCTCCAGGAGAACGGACCCTTGGTCCAGGTTTCCGAGGTCGTGCTCTTGTTCTTGCTCGTACCGATTTCGCCGGCTTCGTAGATCGGGCTCGCCGATCCGACGATGGAGGTCAGTTTGCCGACCGTTGCGATGTTGTAATTCAGGTCGAGGCTGCCCCAGGCACCAGGCAGGGCGATGTTCCAATCGGCACCGCCCTGCCAGCCTTGGAATTCGAGCAGCCCGGCGTTGACGTACCCCGCGTGGAAACTCGTGATCTGGCCGGCGCTGTTGCGCGAGAAAGCCGCACAGGAAGGGTTGTTCGGATAATTGCTGGAGTCATAGCACGCGTCGAGCAATTGCACGAGCGTCAGCGAGGCAATCGCATTCGTGATGCGAATGTCGATGTAATCCAGGTTGACCGTGAAGTGCGGAACCCAGCGCGGGTGCAGTACCACGCCGATCGTGCGGGAGTCGGCGGTCTCGGCCACGAGGTTTTGGTTGCCGGACGAGGTGCCCTGAGCGGTCGCGTTGACGACATCGGAGGTGAAGGTCGCCGTATCGATGCCGGCCGCAGCGCAGTTCTTGGCGCGCGTTGCCGGCGCCGTGCCCTGGTTCACGAAGTTCTTGTCGCAGGGGTCGTTGGCAAACTGGAAGGACACCGCCGAGGGCAGGAACAATTCGGTCACGGACGGCGCACGGATCGACTTCGTGCGGTTGGCACGGAACATCAAGTCCTCGGTCGGGGACCAGGTCAGGCCCTCCGTCCAGGTCGTGGCGGTACCCGCGATCGAGTTGGCGACGCGTCGGGCGGCACCTTCGAAATCGAGCTGACGCAGCGCCGGGATGTCCTGATTGATGCCGAAGATCGGTATCAAGGTTTCGGCGTAGAACTCGTTGGTGGTGTACGCGCCCTCGACCGCCGTGGCGGGCGTTTGGCCGAGATTCTCGGTGTAGAACGCGTCGGGATCGAAGTACTGGGCTTCGCGACGATTCTCGTAGCCGATCGAGGCCTTCAGATCGCCGCCGGGCAGATGCACGACGTCGCCCGTCAAGTTGGCCGTCGCATCGCGCTGCGTGTCGTAGGACTCCGCGAACGCAAGATGCGTGATGTATTGGCGAGCCGCGAGGCTGGAGACACCCGAGCCAAAGATGTTGAGCGGTGCGCAGGTGGAGGAGACCGTCGAGATCGGTGCATTGACCGGATTGCCGGCGCAGACGATCTGCCCGGCGGCATTCGTCGTCGCATTGAGGGCATTCTGCTCGTTTTGGAACACGATGGACGGCGTGACCTGGTCGTTGCGCGAATAGCCGTAGTTGCCGGCCACCTGCCAATTGAAATTACGGTCTCCGATCGAGAAGTCACCGTTCGCGCCGAGCACCTGGCGCGCGAGCACCTGACTCGCGGTCGCACGGCCGCTTTGCAAGTCCGTGTTGGCGCGGCTCACGTAGAACTGGTTGAGGTTCCAGGCCGGATAATTGATGCCCGTTGAGTTTTGGGCTCCGGCGTACTGGACCCCCGTCGGTCCCACGGCGGCGAGATAGTTTTGCAGCGCAGTCTGGATCAGCGTGCGGTCACTCGGCGTCAAGAACGGATTATTGACGCCGACGACGAAGTTGCCGAGGGCCGTGCCGCCACCGCCGAACAAGTCGGTGTTGTAAGCAGGCTGGGTCGTGAGGTCGGTAGCGTGGGTTTCCGCGAACCAGGTTTCCGAGAAGAGATTGACCGAGTCGTTGAGCTTGAAGTGGCCCAGTGTATCGAGATTGATCTTCTCGGTCGGGGACAACAGCTGACTCACTTGGGACAGCCGCAGACCGTCGCCACCGCTGTTGAAGACCGGGTTGCCGGTCAGCGTGCCGAGGTTGTAGGGTTGCAGTTGGCTGGTGCCGGGAGCGAACGCGAGCAATTGACCCGCCGGATTGGTGACGCCGATTTTCGCAGCCGAGGCCGGGGTGACGCCGACGAAACCCGTGTCGTCGACGAGCGGGATGCCGGAGTAGCTGACCGCCGGGACGCTGTTGGCCGGATAGAGCACGGTTTGATAAGGACCCGGCGTCGCGGGCGCGAGAAAACCGTCGTCATTGGCGTAGTCAGATCGCGCAGTCCCGAGTAGGCCATCGTTCTTGTAAATTTCCGCATCGACCGTGATGTTCGCGCGACCATCGGCGAAGTTATGACCCCAGAGCGCTCGAATTCTTTCGTTCCAGGCGTCTTTGCGGTCCGAGACGCCGGCCTGGGCGTCGATATCCGTCCCCTCGTAATCCTTCTTGAGGATGATGTTGACGGTGCCCGCGATGGCGTCGGTCCCATAGATCGGCGCCCCGCCGACGCCGATCGTCTCGATGCGATCGATCAACTTCGTCGGAATGTTGTTGAGGTCGACTTGGGAGCCCGGCCCGTTGTTGTTGGAGGACACGCCGTTCAGGCTAGGGGTGTTCGACGAAACGAAGCGCATGCCGTTGACGAGCACGAGGGTGCGTTGCGACCCCAGGGAGTCGAGATCGACGAAGCTTTGTGCGATACCAAAACCGCTGCCCTGCACGCCAATCGCGCTCGAGGGCTGGACGCCGAACTGCGGCAGCGAACTCAGGGCTTGACCGATGTCCGTGTAGCCGCGCTGGTCGAAGGTCTCCCCGGAGAGGACGGCCGTCGGCTGGAGGCGTTCGATGTCGGGGCGCGCGATATGCGAACCGGTGACGACGACCTCTTGAAGTTCATCGTTCGGGACATTCGCATCTTTTGACTTGTCTTGAGCGTGAACGAACGGTTGCAGTGCAAGGAACAAAGGCATGACGAAACCAGCACGCACTGCCGCATCGCGGCAAACGGATTTGAATGACATGTTGTTCGATCCCTAAGTATTGTAGTGGGGAACCCGCGCCCTCTCCCTCAAGAACGCGCGGGGTCGTCGCCTGGATATTACAAAACGAGGCGAAAATAGCGAGCCATGTCAGAATTTTGCACTTGGTTTTTCCGAAGTGATCCACTGATCGGTCAAAACGACGCTTTCTTATCAATTAAGGGCCTGGCGAGATGGGAATCGCGCCCGTGACCTCTTTATGATCTTGTCTCACGCAAACAACAGGGGTGGACCAATCCGATGGACCGACGAGAATTCGTACTGACGAGCGGAGCCCTGTCTCTCGCTGCCACGGTGACTCGAGGCGCCTTCGCTCTGGCCACCGACTTCGATCCAACGGAGCGGTCGCTTGGTGCGCTGCAACAGTCCTTGCTCAAGGGCGAAACGAGTTCAGAAGCCCTCACGGCCGCCTACCTCACCCGCATCGCGCGTTGCGACCAGCACGGCCCGGAGTACCACTCGGTGCTCGCCCTGAACCCGGCGGCCCTCGACGCCGCCCGTGCTCTCGACCTCGAGCGGCGCGCAGGCAAGCTGCGCGGCCCGCTCCATGGCCTGCCCATTCTCCTCAAGGACAACATCGAGACCGCGGACCCGATGGCCACGACCGCCGGTTCCTGGGCACTCGCGCAGTCTCGCCGTCCCGCCGACGCGCCGCTCGTGGCACGCCTGCGCAGCGCCGGCGCGGTCGTGCTCGGCAAGACGAATCTCAGCGAATGGGCGAATTTCCGATCGACGCGCTCTTCGAGCGGTTGGAGCGGCATCGGGGGGCAGACGCGCAACGCCTATGATCGGGAGCGCAATCCCTCCGGGTCGAGCGCGGGTTCGGCCGTCGCCGCGGCGGCGAGTTTCTGCGCGGGCGCTATCGGCACCGAAACCAACGGGTCCATCCTGTCGCCGTCTTCGCTGAACGGTTTGGTCGGGCTCAAGCCGACGGTGGGTCTGCTCAGCGGTCGCGGAATCGTGCCGATCTCCTCGCGCCAAGACACCGCCGGCCCCATGTGCCGGACGGTGAGCGATGCCGCCTTGCTGCTCGCGACCATGGCCGAACGGCCGATCGGCTACGGCGCGCACGGATCCGATCTCGAGTCCTTTCGTCTGCGCGGGGTCCGGCTCGGCGTGATGCCCGCTCCGGCATCGGCGCATCCCGGGTCGGTGCGCCTCTATGAGGAGGCGCGAGCGGCCCTCACGCGCGAGGGGGCCGTGCTCGTCGACCTGCAGAATCCCAAGGCCTTCGACGAATCGGACGAGCCGGAATTCGAAGCCTTGCTTTATGAATTCAAGGACGGCATCAACGCCTACCTCACGACCCTCGATCCGGCGCAGGTCGCGAGCCGCACGCTCGCCGATCTGATCGCATTCAACCGTTTGCATGCGGACGAAGAATTGATCGTGTTCGGGCAGGAGATCTTCGAGATGGCCGAAGCCCGAGGCCCGCTGAGCGACACGGCTTATCAAAAGGCGCTCGATACCTTGAAGCGCTGCGCGGACACGGAAGGCCTTGCCACGCTGCTCGGACAGGACGGCGTGGAAGTGCTGATCGCGCCGAGCAATGGTCCTGCCGAGCGCATCGATCAGGTCTGGGGCGATCGCCGCGGCGGCGGCTGGTCGGAGATCGCCTCGGCAGCGGCGATTGCCGGTTACCCGAGTCTCACGGTGCCGGCCGGCCTGGTCGAAGGCCTGCCCGTGGGACTGACCCTGGTCGGGCGGCGCAACCAAGAGGGACTGCTGCTGCAAGTCGCCCGCGCTTTCGAGCGCGCCACGCAGGCGCGCGTGCCCCCGCACCTCGGGATCGAGGCATGAGGCGACCCCGGCTGCTGCGTCTCGGACTTGCCTTCGGCCTGCTCAGCTCTGGCGTTGCACCGGCTGCGCTGGGCGCCGATTATTCGCTGCTCGCAACCCCGGAGACGGTGGCCTGGGGATACTATTCCGGGCTTGCGAAGCCCGTGTTGACGGTGCACTCCGGCGATACCGTCCGGATGCAAACCCTGTCGACCTGCGGTTCGCCCGAGCAAATGGCGAGCCGCGGTGTGCCGCCGGCCGAGATCCCGGCGTACACCGCGCCGATCTATGAGCAGGTCAAGGACATCGGACCCGGCGGACATATCCTCACCGGGCCGGTTGCGATTGCCGAGGCTGAACCCGGCGACGTGCTCGAGGTGCAGATCCTGAAGGTCGATCTCGACGTCGATTTCGCCTGCAACGCGTTCGGTGTCGGTCGCGGCTTCCTGCCGATGGAATATCCCTACAGCCGCTGGAAGATCGTGCCGCTCGATCGCGGCCGGATGCTCGCCAAATTCGCGCCCGGAATCGAAATCCCACTGCATCCCTTTTTCGGCAGCATGGGCGTCGCTCCGGCCGGCGGCAAGATCGACAGCGCGCCGCCCTTCGTCCACGCGGGCAATATGGACAACAAGGAACTCGTTGCCGGCACGACGCTGTACATTCCGGTGGCGGCCAAAGGAGCCTTGTTCGAGGCCGGCGACGGACATGCAGGCCAGGGCAACGGCGAAGTCGACATCACCGCGCTCGAAACCTATTTGACGGGAACGTTTCGGTTCGTCGTTCACAAGGATCGACACCTGCTGTGGCCGCGTGCAGAGACGCCCGAGGCTTATATCTCGATGGGATTCAGCAAGGATCTGAAGGAAGCCGCCGAGCACGCGGTCCGCGACATGATCGACTTTCTGATGGAGGCGAAGCATCTGAACCGGGACGATGCTTACATGCTGACGAGCGTCGCGGTCGACGTCGATGTCACGCAACTCGTCGATGGCAACGTCGGCGTGCACGCGATCTGCCCGAAGAAGATTTTCACCAAGCCGTGAGTCCGTTGCGCCGCGGCTGGGGGCCGCGCCGCGTCGCAGCCGCCACGGGCGGGCGCGTTCCTCGCCTACGTTTGACAGCGAACAGACGGCTGCGGCCCCGTCACGCAGTCTGCCGGGCATGCAATCGACTGCCACCCTGACGCCGGAGCTCCTGCGCAAGACCGATGCCTACTGGCGTGCCGCCAACTATGTATCGGTCGGCCAGCTCTACCTCTACGACAATCCCCTGCTCAAGCGCCCCTTGCAGCTGTCCGACGTCAAGCCGCTCGTCGTCGGTCATTGGGGCACGACCCCGGGCCAAAATTTCATCTATGTGCACTTGAACCGGGCGATCAACAAGTATGACCTCAACATGTTCTACGTCGCCGGTCCCGGTCACGGCGGCGCGGCGATCGTCGGTAACGTGTATCTCGAGGGGACCTGGAGCGAGGTGTACCCCAATGTCACCCAGGATGAGGCCGGACTCAGGGACTTGTTCAAGCAGTTTTCCTTTCCGGGCGGCATCTCGAGCCACGTGGCACCAACCACCCCCGGCTCGATACACGAAGGGGGCGAGCTCGGATACTCGCTGAGCCATGCGTTCGGGGCGGCTTTCGACAATCCCGGGCTGATCGTCGCCTGCGTGATCGGCGATGGCGAGGCGGAAACCGGCCCGCTGGCCACCTCCTGGCAATCCAACAAATTCCTGGACCCCGTCACCGACGGCGCCGTCTTGCCGATCCTGCATTTGAACGGGTACAAGATCAGCAATCCCACGGTTCTGGCGCGCATCGAGAGCGAGGAACTGGACCAATTCCTCCGTGGCTGCGGCTGGGCGCCGATCTTCGTCGAAGGCCACGATCCGGCCTTGATGCACGAGGGCATGGCGACCGCCATGGATGCGGCGATCGAAATGATCCTGCAGATTCAGAAGCAGGCACGCGACGGCCTGGATCCCGCCCGACCGCGATGGCCCATGATCGTATTGCGATCGCCGAAGGGCTGGACCGGCCCGAAATTCGTCGATGGCCTGCAAATCGAGGGCACGTTCCGCGCCCATCAAGTACCGATGGTCGTCGATTCCGATCATCCCGAACACGTGCCCTTGCTCGAGAGCTGGATGCGCAGCTACAAGCCCGAGGAGTTGTTCGACACGCGCGGCCGCTTGATCCGGGAATTGGCGGCATTGGCACCCGAGGGCGCCCATCGGATGGGCGCCAATCCGCATGCCAACGGCGGCGTCCTGCTGCACGATTTGATCATGCCGGACTATCACGATCACGCCGTGACCGTGACCGCTCCCGGCGCCGTTCAAGGACAGGATACCGAAGTCCTGGGGTTCTTCCTGCGTGACGTGTCGAAACTCAATCAGGCGCAGCGCAATTTCCGTATTTTCGGTCCCGACGAGACCTTGTCGAACCTCTTGGGCGCCGTTTTCGAGGTTACCAATCGCCAATGGGATGCGCGCGAGCTCGGCAACGACCAATGGCTCGCGCCGGAGGGTCGCGTGCTCGACTCCATGCTGAGCGAGCATCAATGCGAGGGGTGGTTGGAAGGATATCTCCTGACCGGGCGCCACGGACTGTTCAACAGCTACGAGGCCTTCATCCGCATCGTCGACTCCATGTTCAGCCAACACGCGAAATGGCTCAAAGTATGTCGGGAGCTGCCCTGGCGCCGGGACATATCCTCGCTGAATTATTTGCTCGCCTCGCACGTCTGGCAGCAGGACCACAACGGCTTCACGCATCAGGATCCCGGCTTTCTCGATCACGTCATCAACAAGAAGGCCGATATCGTGCGGTGTTACCTGCCGCCCGACGCGAACTGCCTGCTCTCGGTATTCGATCACTGCCTGCGCAGCCGTAACTACGTCAACGTCGTGGTCGCCGGCAAGCACGCGTTGCCACAATGGCTCAGCATGGATGCAGCCGTGATCCATTGCACCGAAGGAATCGGCATCTGGCAGTGGGCGAGCAACGATCAGGGCGGCGAACCGGACGTGGTCATGGGCTGCTGCGGGGATACGCCGACGCTGGAGATTCTGGCCGCGGTGTCGATCCTGCGCGAGCACTTCCAGGATTTGCGGATCCGTGTGGTCAACGTGGTCGACCTGATGAAGCTGCAGTCCTGCTCCGAGCATCCGCACGGATTGAACGAGGCGGATTACGATTCGCTGTTCACCACCGACAAGCACATCATCTTCGGATTTCACGGCTATGCGTCGCTGGTGCACCGCCTGACGTACCGGCGCACCAATCGCAACCTGCACGTGCGCGGTTACAAGGAGGAAGGCACGATCACGACACCGTTCGACATGCGGGTGCAGAACGACCTTGACCGATTCCATCTCGTCATGGACGTGATCGATCGAGTGCCACAGCTGGGCAATCGAGGCGCCAACCTGAAACAGACGCTACGGGACAAGCTCATCGAACACAAGCACTACATCGCAAAGCATGGCCAGGACATGCCGGAGATCCGTGACTGGAAATGGATCGCACGCAAGACGGACCAGGCGGGCGCCGTGCGGGCACCGAACCCCGGTCCCGGCTACGAGCCACCACACCCGCTCGCCGCTCGGCGAGCGAGTTGACGACATCCAGTCCAACCGACGAGTTGAAGACGCTGCCGGTTTCCGACGTCGAAAAGCGGCTCGGATCCTCCTGCGACGGCCTCACGGGGGCCGAGGCCGGAAAGCGGCTGACCGCAGATGGACCGAATGAGCTGCCGGTCAAGAAAAAGAACGAACTGCTTCAGTTCCTCGCCTATTTCTGGGGTCCGATTCCCTGGATGATCGAAATCGCGATGGCTCTGTCGGGCCTGGTCAAACATTGGCCTGATTTCTTCATCATCCTGGTGCTGTTATGCACGAACGCCATCGTCGGCTTCTGGGAAGAGCATTCCGCGGGTAACGCGATCGCCGCGTTGCAGGCAAAACTCGCGACCAAGACCCGTGTGAAGCGCGACGGCAAATGGACCACCCCGCCTGCGCGGGAACTGGTGCCCGGCGACGTGATCCAGCTGAAGCAGGGGGACATCGTGCCGGCGGACGCCAGACTGCTGGACGGAGATCCGATGTCGGTCGACCAGTCCGCCTTGACCGGGGAGAGCCTGCCGGCAACGCGCAAACCTGGGGATGCGGTGTTTTCCGGATCGATCGTTCGCCGCGGCCAGAGCAACGCGTTGGTCTACGCCACGGGAGCCGAGACCTATTTCGGCAAGACGGCGAACCTGGTCGAAAAGGCGCAGACCGTCAGTCATTTCCAAAAGGCCGTCCTGAAGATCGGTAACTACCTGATCGTCCTGGCGGTAAGTCTCGTCGCCTTGATCATCGGCTTCGCGCTCCACCGCGGCGACCCGCTGCTCACGACCCTGGAGTTCGCGCTCGTCCTGACCGTCGCCGCGATTCCCGTGGCGATGCCCACCGTGTTATCGGTGACGATGGCGGTCGGCGCACGACTGCTCGCGAAGCGACAGGCGGTCGTGAGTCGATTGGTCGCGATCGAAGAATTGGCCGGCGTCGACGTGCTGTGCGCGGATAAGACCGGCACGCTGACCCGGGACGAGTTGACGCTGGGCAACCCGTTCTGCGTGCAAGGCGTGACGGCGGCCCAAGTGATTCTCGACGCCGCCCTGGCGTCGCGGGCGGACAACGACGACACGATCGATCTGGCGGTGCTCAAAGGCCTCGAGGACGCGGGCGCGCTGAGGACCTATCGGATCGACCACTTCACGCCGTTCGATCCGGTGCACAAGCGCACCGAGGCCAGGGTGACGGGCTCGGACGGCAAGTCCTTCAAAGTGACCAAGGGCGCTCCTCAGGTGATCCTCGCGCTGGCCGCCAACGCCGGCGAGGTGAAGTCGCAGGTGCAGACCGCGGTGGAGGGTTTCGCGGCCCGCGGCTTTCGTTCAATCAGCGTGGCACGAGCGGACGGAGACGGCCCCTGGCAGCTCGTCGGCGTTTTGCCCTTGTTCGATCCGCCGCGTCCCGACGCCAAGGCCACGATCGCGACCGCCATGGCGATGGGCGTAAAGGTCAAGATGGTGACCGGCGATGCGCTCGCCATTGCCAAAGAAACCTGCAAGCAGCTCGGCATGGGCACGAACATTCTCGATGCCGGCAGACTGGGCGACTCGGCCCAGGTGGGATCGACGGCAGCGGCCGCGCTCATCGAAAGCGCCGATGGCTTCGCCGAGGTGTTCCCGCAAAACAAATATGACATCATCGATGTTCTGCAGAAGCACGGCCACATCGTCGGAATGACCGGTGACGGCGTGAACGACGCGCCGGCCTTGAAAAAGGCCGACTGTGGCATCGCCGTGTCCACGGCGACGGATGCGGCACGCGCGTCAGCGGCCATCGTTCTGATGACGCCCGGGCTCTCCGTGATCATCGAGGGGATCAAGGAGAGCCGGAAGATCTTCCAGCGAATGAACAGTTATTCGATGTATCGCATCGCCGAGACCTTGCGCGTACTGCTGTTCATGACCTTGGCGATTCTGATATTCAATTT
>Ga0209208_10002454_pt1 | contig 26553 bp, 23 predicted proteins | sample S1TSphfallax_3_FD_187694 | JGI IMG/M metagenome (GOLD analysis project Ga0209208, IMG submission 187694) | Host-associated microbial communities from peat moss isolated from Minnesota, USA - S1T2_Fd - Sphagnum fallax MG (SPAdes) (version 2) | ecosystem: Host-associated > Plants > Peat moss >...
TTGCAAAATAGTTCTTAACGAATTTACATCAATTGTTTGTCCTGGCCATCCCAACTTTCAGGTTTGAATAAGCACCTCATGGCACAGGTATAGCAATTGGACACAAAACTTATACAAGCTGGGGATATCACTGTTCATTTTGTCCATCTCTTTACAGTGTTGGATGGAACCTTGATGTTTGATCTAATATACACCTGCAAAAATCCACCATCATGGATGAAGATCAGATTGTGGCCAGGTATGCAAGCACTGGTAACACTTACATCCCACATCCTTCCCTTGCAGAGTCTCACTTGACGTATAGAGCCTCAAGTGGCTACTTGTACTCTCTTGTGTCCAAAGCTTCAACAAGAGTACAAAAAATGGTTCCATCCCATTACCAAACATAATGCCAACTCACATATATATCACATCAGTCCTAAACATTAATAGGTATATAATCACCATATGGTGTAAGTTTCTCTTTTCTTCCTCTTTGTTGTCACCACTGCTTTCATATCTACTTTCACCCACTCTTGCTTACATACTCACAGGACAAATCCTCCCTAAATATGCCTGGAAACATGAGAGAAAAGACATAGATATCTATGACATTGCAGAAAAAAATCCACAATAAAACCCACCATATCAGTTCCCACCAAACCAAAACAAACACAACAAGAATGTGTGCAGTCATAGCTTTTGTGAGTGTCACTCAGAAAGTATTGGACTCTCACTTCATCATGAATGGCATTGACTAGAACCCATTACTCCCCCTTCTCACTTCATCAGCTCCTAACAGTGGGTGTAGAAAAGTGTCAAATACCTTGCTCAAAATTTTGGGTAAAAGAGTTATACAAGAATCTGTCATGAGTTTTTGTTGCATTCCTTGAAGTGATGGGAAGATTCAGTCATAAACTTAGTACTCAAGAGACATAAAGGAAATGAAGTTTGCCTAACACATGATGCAGGAGGTTGGTGAGGAATACTTGCCATTTACTAAAGAGTTGGAACAATTGTTTCAAGTCAACACTAACTGTCTCCTCATCTCTTCTTCCCTGTTAAATAAGCAAGAGTGAGTGTCAAAATCCATGTAATCACAAAGCAATAAAACAGTGCATAATGGAAAAATAAAACTATGTAAATGGAAGTTTGGGTATTGCAGCCACCTTTCTGAGAATTACTTTTAGCTGATGTCTTTTGGGTGGAGCTAACACTTGGTCTTGACCCTTCAATGTAACCATAAGCAGCAAGAGTGGACCGTGCTGCATTGTTTATATGCTTGAATCTATCAGGACCAAGTAGAACACCTCCAAACCACCTTGAGACAACCACCACCTGCCAGCAATAACAAGACATCACAGATCAGACCAGAGTTTAAATACTAGGTTTTTTTAAGGCTAAGGCATAAGCATCCCCATGACAATAACTCCTAAAGTTGATGACATAACCCTCTTGGTGAAAGCTGACTGCATCTGTTCCTTCTTCTGCCTTCTTGAATGAGATGATGAACAAGAACTGGAGAACACTAGTGTCCATGGAAAGTGGCATACAACATTCAGTGCATCTACAATCTGGAGAAGATGGAGCAGCCGTCCACCAGCTGCATTCTCACCATCATCATCACTGTCTTGCAGTACCTGCATGGACCCCTCAGGCATCTCCACATGAGAATGTACAACCAAACAGTCTACATTTGCAGATAACATAAAGAACATCATCATATCTGTATCCCAACACATACCTAAATTATGATTTCAAACTTTTGCAGAAGAGAACATCTCAGAATTTTGATGGGCGGTGCAACACCAGCAGGTTTCACCAGAAGTCTTTTTTCCTTGCAAAAATGAGGATGAGGAAACGCAGCATACTGTATTTTTCTCAGGCACAGCAATGCGATATGCCATGATATTATGGGTTGCACCTGCAAATTTACGATTGCGGAGAAGAGCATCCATGACTGTCTCCACCTGTTCTACACTTGTAACAGGTGCCAAATGTCCTTGGAAGGTACCTATCCAGAACAAAATAATACAGGCAGGGTTTAACATAGGTAAGGCAAATCAGAACCTCTGCAACCAATCAATTTCTTTCACAGAAAAGACTGGCAAAACTCTCAAAAAACCAGTGCATGAGTAGAACCGCACTTTTCTTCTCAGTGAAGGGGACTCCATGAACAATACCAAGAACTTGATCAAGTTCTTCTAAGCTCTTTTCATCACGCATCAGCCCTGTGCCCTCCACCTTCCCATCCAGTTGTGATTCCTGAGGCCTGCTTGACCAGTTCCCATGACCCAACTTTCAATTTGGTATGTTATGAACTTTCTTATCTGGACCCACTTCCAGACATTAGTGCACAAAACATAAATGTGTCTGTCTGGATGTCTTGCAATAGCAGAGAACCTAAACCCTAAACCATAAGTTCTGAGTTTTTCTTGCAAATGACTGTAACAAGGTACATAAGGAAAAGAATTACATTGGGTATGATGATGCGATCACCATAGTCTTGTGGTTGTCTGCCACTGAAATTTAGGCACCCATAACAATTAGCCATAAGTGCATTTTAAACATCACAACACCCACTGGACCTCAGGTGCTTATTGCCAAAGTGACTCATAAACCCAGAAGGACTCTGTACACTTCATTGTAAAAAATGAAAAGCCATATTGGAAACTTTTGCAATCTAAACCCTAAACCTAACTGGTCAGTTGCAATGTCCTTGGAGACCAAAACCCTTGACTGCACCCTGATATCCAGAAAACGAACTCTCAGTTGAGTTGCATAAGAAAAAGAATATCAGCAGACAAAACTTCACAAAAACACTTTGGAGGTAACAGTTGTGTCAGTTCTGGCCTAACCAAAACAGATATGACAAAGAATATGTGGAGTAAGACTTGGTCAATGATGTAAGCCAGCATTCAGGACTCATAAGCAAAAGAATGAAGAGTAAGCAAAGGACCTGGTGGAATATGTTTCTGCATCCAGACATGTGCTTCTTTCCACATCCATCCCTGGTCCTAAAGAACAGAATAGGGCAGAGTTCTTGTCAGACATGAGGAATCCCATAATCAACACTGCAGCACATTGTACACTGGAACATAGTCTAGACAACAAAGACACAAAAAGCATGAAACAAATGAAAAGATCACAATGCATCTCTTTGTTTAACCCTTGTAGCCTGGAACTTCGCATAGATATCAGCAGTACCTTCAGCCATTCAACCCATCTGAAGACAACCACCTCCCCAACAGATTCCTGGTAAATTTTCACAAGCGAGTCAACCAGCCTCTTTCGCATGTCCTCATAAAGCCAGGGTGCACTCAACTCAGCTACAGGATGGGAGAGTGATGGGTACGACTCTGGGAAATATACACACAACCGTAATAAACAAAAAGCATTTGGTCCACCCTGCATCAACCCTGCCGGTGGTTTTACTTGAACCTGTGTGGAAATTTTCATAGATCAGTAACAAGTCTGGAACAGCGAGATGAGAAACCAACTTTCTCTGAATGGGTGGGTCTCCACAATACTGGATTGCCACAAACATTACAGGTCTATGGAATTCAGAGATGCATAAAGCTTTGCAGAAGAAGTTGCACTAAAACAATGAATGGAAAGATCAAGAATGTGTATGCAACAAATCATGAAGATAATAAAGGACATAAACATCAATTTAACAAAAAAAAGGAAAGTGAGATCCTTTATGGCTTAAAAAGAGAAGAGAACACACTGCCTTCCTATCCACCACACCTCACAATAGTAATCTGATGGAACAATACTGCATTCCTCTTCCCCATATATGGAGAGTAGAGCTTCCATCTCCTCCTCTTGAACACCTCTATTCTCTGCCAAAATTGTGCAATTTTTGCAACTTAGATTCTAACAGCCTAGCTCATTGTTCATGGATGAAGTTCTCAGATACCAAGCTGAAAAAACATACTTCAAAAGAAACCCTAGATTTGCCATAAAACTCATTTCCACCGGAACCAAAGTACATTTTGTTGCCATTTTTATTGCGATTTTGGTTGCCATTTTTTTTTCCCCTCCAGAAATCAGAAAATGACAAAAGATGATTTTCATGTTCAATCCTACTACAGAGTATTATTCCGACTAAAATAGTCAACAACACAAAATCACGCACAAGGGTTTCACAATTGACAAAAGGAAGGGGGAGCACAAACAGAAGAGAGGTTAATTTGTGGATTTGAAATCCTTACCTTGCACAGCAGCCGTATCCATCGCCGTGAATTCAAATCCTCAGAGACTGCTGCATGCTAAGCTTTTCTCGCTCCAATAACCATTGACGCAGCTCAACTGCGTCCCCGTTGAATTCCGTGAAAAACTCCCACCAAAAAAAAAAAGTTCAGACACAATAAAAACTTGGAGGCAAAGATTTCAGCAGATTCTGTGTGTCCGGTTTCAAAAGCTCAAATCTCCTTCGCACCCTCACAAACGTTTCCACTCAAAAAAGAATGAAGAGCAAACAGACTGAAGAGTAGCGGCTGAAAGATCCAAATTTTAGGGTTAGGTTCCTTTGTTTCTCGAAGTGTTGATTCTGTTCTGCCTCTTTAGATCGCTCTCTACCAACACAAGTTTTCTTGTTTGGAAAAAAAACAAAGAAGTGTGCAGATTCTCATCGCAGTAGCATCGTGCACTCCATCTCTTATATCTGCAGATATCAGTTTCATGTGATTATGCACTCCATCTCTTCTATGGGCATCATCAAATTTGATGCCATTCTGTCTCAACACAAACAGAATGGAGGTATACACATTCTGTTGGAATGGAGCCCATTACAAAAGATGATGTCCCACCATTGATTGCATTTACAAAGTCATTGAGAATCACAAGCTTTTGCCAAGGAAGACTGACTTTGAAGATCACACACAATTGTGGCTTTTAGACAAGTAGATATGAAGCTGGCTTGGCATTCTCGAACATCACAAATTCAGTCCGCTAATATGGGATCTCACACAATGACTTGTCTTTCAACAGTACATGCTACATATCATCATTTCTCAATGCAAGTTTAGCTTGATAGAGAATTTCTTTCAACAGTACATGCTACATATCATCATTTCTGGACACAAGCTAGCTTGATACAGAAGGGTCAAGTTTTATATCCCTTCTAAAGCAGCCATCAAAAGCTGATATTGATTGAGATTTGTTCACTGTTTGTTGGCTAATTCTGCCCCTTTGTCTTGGAAAATTTAGATCTCTTTTGATTGCAGTCATAATTCATATCTGGAAACCATTGAGTAACAAAAACCCTAATTATCTGGATCATGGATCAATGCAAAAACCCAAATAGAGTTCTCTAGGTTTTTTCCACTTCTGCACCCAGCCACAATCCCTCTGAACCTTCAGCTTGTTGGCCCACACTCCATCATCATCTTCTTCTTCTTCTTCTTCTTCTTCTCTGGATTCTCTGCATTCTCCTTCTCAAATAGGTGAACTGATTCAGGATTCAAGATTGTGAAACTGTATGTTGGTGAATGAAGCAACAACCCACAAACCCTTTACCACAGCTTTCTGTGGTTCAGTACCAAGGTCTGTTCACCTAGCTTGGCATTCACACCACTTTGATTCCAGTACTGCCATCTCTCTCTCACATCAAATTTCCTGCATCCAAAAACACTAAATGGGCACTGTTGTAATTATTTAGTACTTGGTTTCCAGAAACAAGAAGCTATACTGACCACCTTAACATCAATCATTAAACAAACATCTCACATGCACGAAAATGTACATTATATCTAATCTAACAATCTAGACCCTGTCCTGTCTATTCATAACCTCATTTCATATCCATAAGTCTGTCTCCAGCAGAGCCATATACTTCTGTGTCATACTGTCCACCCATACAGTCCAACTCTTATCTCGCAAGTCCCTGCATTGTTTCTAGCACTTGCCTAAAAACAGACCATCATAATACAATGCAAGCTAGGTTGATGAAAAGAATTGACAGTTTTTATACTCCTGTAAACCAACCTATGTAGATCTTACAATGTGAATCATCACTGTAAATTTTGTGCAAGTTTGAACTTCCAAGGAAAGTTAAAGTACAGAACATGGTGCCTTCCAATATAGGAACAAAATGGACCAATATAGATCTAGATGACTCTCCCCCTGATCACTCTTCAATTTTGCACTAATGCTTGGCTAACCTAAAACAGACTAGAGGGGGGGCTTATTCTGTAACAGAGGATAGCTGGGCAGATGAGTACCAGAACTCCATTGCAAAAGCAACAATTGCTTGGACACCTCTTTCTACCACAGTTTCCTTTCAATTCTAAAACAAAATCGCCTTCTCCCTGTTGCTGATACAGTGGTATACATCCAGGGGTGGCCAAATTCTCTCTGCTTGACTTCTCAAAATCACAGCATTCTCCACCAAGTCAATAAAGCCTGCCAGGAGTGGTGCACAAATCTGCTTAGCTTAGTTGTGTCTTCTCAGAATAATAGAGTTTGCTGGAGAAGGAATTTTGCTCAATCACCACCACCATCACCATGCCACCTTCCTGACTCAACCAGTTCTCATGTTTGTCTCTATATTTCATCCTCAAAAGCCTCTTCAATCATTGGAAGCTCTGCCCACACAGGCTCATAGGGACTTGAAGACAGCCTACTGTTGTTGTCCATCACTGGAAGGTTCAACCAAGGTCCAGGCTCAGAGGCAGGCAGAGTCTTGCTGTTGAAGGTTGAAGGAAAAGTCCAAAGATTATCATCTGTACGATTCCATCTATCCTTTTTCAGTTGGATCTCTACGTGAGGATCTGTGAAAGGTGATATGTTATTCATGGCTGCACACTCTTCATGTCTGAAGCAAGTCACCAAATGGTCATTCACCAGACCTGCGGCTTGCATCAGTGCATAGATAGTTGTTGGTCCAACAAATCTGAACCCTCTTTGCACAAGCTCATTGCTGAGGGCCTCAGACTTAGGGGTTTTCACTGGTACTTGTTTGGAGAGCTTGTAGTGGTTCACCACTGGCTTATGGTTAACAAAACCCCACAGGAATTCACTTAAAGAGCCACACTCCTGTGCTATCTGGAACACACAAACACTGCATCAGTGTGTATCCACATGAACAGCTTAAAGGACCTAGTTAGCATACCTACTTCTGCATTGCTTCTAAACAACTGAGCACCATCAGTTATCTAATTTCTCTGCCTTGAGTGAATTCACATCATGTCTATGAACACATGTTTGGGATGATTTTCAGGCAAACCTCAACAATTCGTTTGGCATTGTCAATGGCTCCCCTTACTTTGGCCTCTGGAATCAAGATTCTAGGATTCGCAATCAAGTTAGCTATTTTCTTTTCATCAAACTTGGCCACTACTGCTGGATCAAAACCTGCAAATGCAACCCTGCACAGAAGTCAATAACAAACCACAATTTAGTATCTTATAGGAAACAAATATTGTATCTCAAAAGTGAAGAGTCTTCATTTCATCAAACTCGGTCCCTACTGCTCAATCTAAATGTGAAATTTGAGCCCACTACAAAGTTGTCAATAACAAGGAATCTGAGTGTCTGGCCACATCCACATACGCTTTTGCCCAAATGCCAACATCACCCCAATATGATGCATGTGAAACCTTTCAGGTTCTTGTGGGGCCCCTTTACACATACTAAACAAACGGAAGACACTCAAATTGCTAAGTCATTTGCACAATGAAACATGATTGAGTGGCTTGTGACCAGTTGATCCAGTGATCTAGGATGCAGAAGGTGACGACATCTCACATGACCTAGAGGTGGATCAAACCTGCAACTAGTTGCATAGCAGCAGTCATGAGTCCAAACCGCTTGGTATATCAGCTTGAAGCTTACATTTTTAAATACAACAAGTGACACACATGTTTTGTGAGTGGCTGTGCTATACATTACCATCTATTCCCAATAAAGCCATAGTTAGGAGTCAATTGTCATTAAAAAGACTGCGTGTACTTGGGGTGTCAAAACCAAAATCTGTTAGGAGAAAATTACTCTCCAACTGCTGACAAACTCATGTATCCTTTACCATGAGGCAAGAGAAATTCATACAAACCTAAAATCATCACGCAGAGCAAGAATAGATGACCAATTCAGGTCAGCCTGTGCACCCTCCAGCAGCATCAACTCGAACAGAAGCCTGCATTGTTATTTCCAACACCATATCAGTTCATAATCTACCTACAAAAAATCCTGTCTTATGAAGATCATCCAAAACTGACCTATGGGGACAAGTTCATGTCAAGATAGCACAACCTACAGCTCAAAAAACAGGGGAGAAGGGTAAGGGGACAACAAGGTGGTGAACATACTTGTCATCATAAGTAGGCATGCCCCACTCTTCATCATGATATGCAACCATTGCCCAATCTGTGGTCATGTCAAGAACAGACAGAGAAGCTGATTAGACAAGATCAACTTGTGGTATTTAGGTTTGGCAAACAGGACAGTCTCTTGGAGTGCTTACCAAGTAAGATTAACATGGTTTCAGAGAGCAAGCTGCTATTGCAACACATGAAAAGGACACGAAACTACAAAATGGCAGAGAAAATTCCACAACAACATTATGAAAATAACATGACAACAAATGCAATCGTAACCTTATGAGAGTCACTCACAAAGTGTCAGACCATCATCACCTTCATCACAAACTGCAATGACAAGCTGCCATGACTACTCACATGAAAAGGACTCATATATGTTCCTCTTTCCAATGACAGTAGAAAACTAAACACATGCACACTCCTGATGCCAATCCTCATGCTAAGAATCTAAAAAACAGACAAAGAGGAGAGATGTGGTGGAGAGAAATAGAAAGAAACATACTCACCGCTCTGTGAAGTAATCCAGCCACAACGTTTCTTGGCATTCAAAGTGAGAGGTGACACTGGCAGGCCTTCAGGTACAACACGGGCACTGGTTTTAGGTGAACCTGGGCTGTGTTTGAAGCCAGTCATTTGGAGCTGCTGTTGCTGCTGCTGCTGGGCTTGAAATTCCAGCATTGACTTCATTGCAGCTGCAACCTTCGACCCTGAATTCGAAGGGACTGTATCCAAGTTGCACTCCCCACTGCTTGCAATATTACTCTTGGGACTTTCAGATGGTGAAGCTCTTGCATGGTTGAGGGTGGAAGCTGAAGAAGGTGCAGGCTTCAGATTTGCGAAATTCAGTGATGAAAGACTGGAGGATCTGTTGTGGCGAGTTGGAGTTGGGGGTTTCACAGGAGTACTATTAGGCACGAGAGATTTTCTGGCTTTGGTTTGGTGTTCTGTGGGAATAGAAGGATGGCTCACAATTGTAGCAGAGGCAGGAGAAGCAGCCTTGGCTGCTGCTGCAGAAGATCTGGCAGTAAGATTAGAAGAAGAAAGGGAGCTCAAGGATTTTGCCACAGGTCTTGATGGAGATGCAGCACGGTTTGCAACACTGATAGGAGGAGGGAGGGATGAAGAAGGGGAAGAAGAGACTGAGACTTTTGTACCACGGGAGGAGGGTGATGCAGGCCTGGCTGCAACATTTGCAGCTGTGAGAGAAGAGACAGAGGAAGAAGTCCCCGACGATTTGGGCACAGGTCGTGATGGAGATGGAGGACGGGTTGCTACAGTAACTGCAGCAGGAGCAGCAGCAGAAGAAGAAGAGTGAGAGGCTTCTGAAGAGTGTTTTGCAACACGAGGAGAGGGAGATGCAGGTCGGGTTGCTATGCTGACAGGCCGAGTGTGAGAAGATGAAGAAGAGTCTGAGGATTTCCCAACCGGACGTGAAGGAGATGTGGGACGTCGGCTTGCTGCATTGCCAGGAATGAGAGGTGAAGAGGAAGATGAAGGCCGGGTGAGGGTACTGTCAGAAGAGAGAGAGGAAGATGGGCTGCGCTTCAAGCTTGCTACAGGGTTCACAGGCAGGATGGAGCTGGAGTATTTGGCACCAGGTGGTCCCAGATTCAAGGACCGAGGTGCAGCTCCAGTCCGGGAGGAATTGAGGATGGTGGAGATCAGGGTCGAGGCAGGAGCAGCAGCGGTGACAGCATTGCTGGTTCTAGTAGGAGTTGGGTTCCGAGCTTTCGGAGTCACACTGGAAGACGGCCCACTCATGACCCTTGTAGGAGTTGAAGGGCGAGAAGAACCTGCTTGCGGGTTAGGTCGAGACAAAGAGGGAGATGAAGGGCGAGAAGAAGCTGCTTGTGGGTTAGGTCGAGACAGGGAGGGAGATGAAGGACGAGAAGAAGAAGCTTGCGGTTTAGGTCGAGACAGGGAGGGAGATGAAGGACGAGCCGTGGAAGCAGAAGCTACAGAGGATTGAGAACCGCCCCGGGAAGGAGACGGGGCTCGACTAATGCTCTTGTTCACAGGAGTAGGCCGAGGTTTGGTCATGTCAGAAGGAGAAGAAGCAGAAGGAGAGCTTGGAGGAAGCTGGGCCGACCTGCTTGATCTTAAGCTCGACGAGGTGGTGGAGAGAGATGGAGACGTCCTTGCAAGCTGGCTCATAAGGGAGGAGAACTTCACGAACTGTCCGGGGACGGAACTTGAGGAAATGCTCTGAGAAACAACCGCCTTGACAGCCGGAAGAAGATGTCTCGAAACGTCTATTGCGGAGGACGACTGCTGTTTCCCGTTTTCTAGCTCTCCAACTAGCGTTACCTTCTCTTGCGGCGCATCCGGTGGTGTGTTGACGGGCCTCTCGCGAGGACCAGCAGCAGCAGCAGTCGAAAGAAGAACTCTTTTCTCTGCAGAATCGACTGCCTTCTTCCGCTCCGGTGTGCGACTCCTCGGTGCAGCTTTCGACGACGATGTTATTCTCGAAGGAGGAGGAGTCCTGCTGCTCCATCCCACTAGCGGCCGACTGTTGTTCACTGCGATCTTTTCCAACACCGTCGCCGCAGTTTGCACGTCCATCTCCATTGCTATGTCCATACCGCCGGACTCTTTCCCGCTATGTTTACATCCTAACACAATGTGCTGCTGCGGATTCTTGTGAGTTCTAGCGCCTCTGCTTGCACTAGAATCCTTTCCTTCGAGGTTCTTGACCCCTGCGCACAATCTGGCCGATCTCTACAGCTCGTTTCCGGCAGCATTACCCCCGGGCATTGCCTATGGCCGCAGGTACTCCAGATTTTGAGCTTCTATACGTTCCCCCGGTCATTGAGCAATGCTTTGGACTTGCGATCAAAGAAAGAGGTCGAAATGAACCTGGAATACATACAGGAAGTCCTCGCAGTAGCTCTAGATCGTCTTCACAACGAGAGAGCAAATGCCTTGCACGCAGACGATCAGTTATCCTGTTCCTCCTCCATAACACTAAACTCCTGCATGTTCTCTGCTGCTGTTTATCAACTAAGACACTCTTCTTGTCCACTCTGCTTTCCTTTGCCGGCGCGCGGCGCCTAGAACTTCCTTCATGGCCGCGTGTGTGTAATTGTTCCGACAATGTCTTTCTTCATATCGCTTGCTGGGAGAAGATACAGTAGTCCCTGACTGTGTCCGCTCCCTCCACTTCCTCCTCCTCCTAGTCCAGATTGGAAAGCAAAAACTAACAGCAACAGCAACGCAGCTTCAGTCTCGAATCTCGACTCTGTCTGATGCAATACGGACCTGGAAACAGGAAGGACGCAGGAAAAGGCTGCGAATTGTCTACGGCCATTCTTCTATTTCAAGAAGACGCCGGGACATCCGTCACGAGCGATGGCGGGAAAAAAATCACAGCAGCTGATGTTGGGGGGGGCGGGACAAAAAAGAAAAGGGCCAAATTTTAGAGAAATATGCACATAGTGCAGGCGAGCGACGACAAAATTTCGCCGCCGAAACAGCGAGCGACGACAACAAATTTCGCCGCAAAAACAGCGAGCGGAGACAAGAAATTTGCCGCAAACGCAGCGACTCGCGAGCGACGATAATAGCAGGGAAACCAAGTCGAGAGAGACGAAGTGACGTCATCTAGTAGGTACCTAGCAGGTTAGTGGTAGGTACTGTGTGACTCTCTACCCTGCATTAAAGCACCCGGCCCGTGCTGGGCGCCACAAAACACCCCCCCATTGGCGCTCAGTACCTATAGTAGGTACCCTATGTCGTAGGCTAGTAGTACGAGGGGCTACAGACAAGCTACTTGTAGGGGCTTCGCTATTCTTGGATTTATTTTAATCTTATATAAATGATGGTATGTTACAATATAGTAATATAAATGATGGTATGTACAAATATTCCGTGTTGGATTTTTAAAATTATAAAATAAATACTAATATATTATTCTTATTTTTATATAGGTATAATTTAATTAATGATTTATTATTTATAATTCTAACAATTAGAGATCAAAAATAAAAAAATTAATTACATTACAGTATGAAGACTTCTTTTTCTTTTTCTTTTTTTAACAAAGCTTGGTTGCTTAAATTTTGGAGTTAATTCAAATGGAAATCCAATTTCATATCAACTAATTAACATATGTATCATTACCACTTTGATCAGATTTTTTGTGGGAAAATCATTATTTAATTGTTTATGGGAAAAAAAATTCCTGAAATAAATATGTGACATGAAAAAAAAAAATCCTTACTTTTACTTTTTTTTTACTTTTTTACTTTTTTATTTAACGCCAATTGTGGGGCCAGAGAGACCCATTAGGCGGACAGAGTCCTAAAATTTCTATACTGGAGACACTGTTCAAGAAATCTAGCAAGACTGGATTGGTCTTGACAAGATAGCAATTCCTGCACAGGCGTCACAAGTCCTAGAGGCAGTTGTTCCCTAAACATGTTGCGTACATGTTCATATGTTGGGCAAACAAGCAAGAAATGGTCTTCGTCTTCTATGGCCTCCAAACTACACATTTTGCATAATCTCTCAGGAAGTGGAGTTTTCGTTGGCTTGGTTCTGCGGCCAGCCTCAACTTCTAAGCAGTGGTTTGAGCAACGGAATCTCGCAAGGCATTTCCTAAGTTGCACATTGTTGACGGTGCTAAGATATGGCTGAAAAGCATATTCACAAATATCATACAACCGCACGTAGTTTGCTAGACGATTGCCCTGAACTGGAGCCAAGACAAAAGAATCTTGCAAAGCTGCTATACCCCCTCCAACTACAGAGTGCGTTGGAGGTTGCTGAATTCTAGCTTGACCTTCCCAAGCTTGCACGCTATGCAGCCAAGAGCCCCGCCTGGCCCCAAGGCACTCATAGGAGGACAATGTAAGTTACACACGGTATGCAAGGCCTATCAGGCGCGATGGCTTTGAATCCTCCAGTCTACAATGGTATTTCAACGCTTGCTATTGCCAAAACAACTTCAGAGCGAACCTCCCAAACTCAGACAGGACAATGCGTGTAGGGGTTGAACGGTTGACACTGAGCAACAATTTCAGGAAAGATACATGTATTAGCTCAAGCGAATCCGTGGCTACCTCATTCACCCATAACTCACAGGCATAGCTAATAACCGGCTTCACAAGTGCATCAAACAATTGGCAAATAATAGCAAGATCATTTATTTTTAGGTCAGCGCAACGCCGCCTCAATGCAAAAACCGTTCTTTTGCTTGCCGCAGCTAGGTGTTCCACAGCAGTTTTCATAGAGCCATTGCAATGGAGCTCTACTCCCAAGTATCGGAAGGATGCCACTTCCTCAATCGGCAGGCCACCGTAGAGCAATGGGCTAGTGTTGACCCTACTTCCAAAGACCACCACCTTGGTCTTTTTAACATTCACCATGAGGTCCCTCTCGTCGTAGAACTTCCCCAGCTCATCGAGCTGCTTTTGCAGTCCCCGCTGAGTTCTTGACATGAGGACAAGGTCATCCGCGTAGAGCAGCAGCTTGACCGGCGTGCCGGCAAGGTCAAGCCCGTCATCATCATCGAGTGCGGCAATGCGTGGCTCCAGTGCGTCAATGTAGAGGCCAAAGAGTAACGGGCTTAGTGGGCAGCCCTGCTTCACACCAATGGTACATGCAAAGGTGTTGGACAATCCCTTGGTCGGGTGTGTGACGCATGCGCGGTCTTGACTGTACATGGAGCGTAGGCAGGCGAGGAAACGCCCGCCTACGCCGATGCCCTGTAGCACATGCCATAATTTAGCATGGGGTATGGTATCAAATGCTTTCCTGAAATCAACAAAACATGTAAACAACTTCTTGCCCTTCCAGCCTGCTTGGGATTCAATAAGCGTCTGCAAAACAAACAGGTTGTCTGTAGTGCAAAAATCTTTTTTAAAACCCGCTTGCCCTCGTGCCCAAATGCCCTGCTCCTCCACCCAACAGCTCAGCTTGCTTTCAAGAACCATTGCAAAAATCTTTGCTATAACAGGCCCAACTGTGATGCCTCTGTAGTTGTCAACGGATGAGGCATCCCCACTCTTAAATAGAGCATGTATGACTCCCACCACCAAAGACCCACAGAAACCCTCATTGAAGAGCTTGTTAAACAGGGTTTGCAAGAACGCGAGCAACGCATCACAGCCATCTATAACAAATTCAACTTTTACCCCATCCAAGCCTGCTGCCTTTCCCCATTTCAGTTTGTTAATCGGTTCTGCAACTTCAAAGGTACTTATATCCTGACTTAGACTGCAAGGTTCATCACATTCATGAATGGGTATAACCGGATCAGGCGGAATGGGCGGCCCCAGCAACGCTGCAAAGCCCTGTCAGAGCGCCTCCTTCCGGATGCCGTGTGACGCCTCCTTGCGCACGCGGTACTTTCTCCAGAATCCAGCGGGATCTGCTTTGGCAAGCTTGCACATTTGCATACCCATTAATTTCTCACAGGTACGTTTCTTGCACTTCAACAGCTGCTTCAAGTTTTTCTGTAGGTGTCTAGCGAGCTCGCAGTCAGGGTGCTCCCTCAAGAAAATCTTGACCTGCTTCTTCTGAACCCTACACTCTGAATCAAACCAGGGTTTGTGGCAGTGGTGATGAGCTGATGGGGGATGCTTCTATCCAAAGACTTCATTAGTAACCATGCAAATGTTGTCGTGTATCAACTCTGAAAGGGCGGCTGCACTCATATCCTCAATACAAGCGTTCAGGTTAATGGTGGATATGCGGTCTTGTAACTTTGTGCAGTAATCATCAGACAGTGTTGTGTTGTACTTGAAGCGTATCATATGCGGCTGGTCCGCGTGCATAACGGCTGCAAGAGGTTCAGTAATTACGGCAAACTGGAGAACAAGTGGGCGGTGATCTGAATTAGAATGTGGGCTTCCACAGAATGCAAAATCAATCAAAACTTCAAGGTGGTGTGCAGCATCCAACAAGTCTGGGCAGGCAAGTATGTAGTCCACTGTGTTGTGCCCTTGGTTTGCAAGGCATGTACACTCCCCTTCGAGGTCTCCTGGCACCCTCCTGTTCAGGATGCGATAGCTAGTTGCGCAGCACAACCCCAAAAGTTCCTTGTGCCACCCGCACGGTGCAGCCGTGTCCCGGTTTTGTCGGGAGCGCCGCGGCGGGCGAGTGTCCAAGAGCTCGGGAATCTGCAAAACATCGCACAACGAGGTGCAGTCCACGAAGTCTAATTCTTGACGGGTTTTGGCATTGAAATCCCCAGCAAGGAGTACGGTCCCTTCCAGGCTTTCAACTTCCACCACCTCTTGTGTTATTGCCTCAAACAAGTCCTTGTCAGCATATGGTGAGTTCTGCGGTGGAACATAAGCAATGCAGACATAGAGAGGCTTTCGACCCCCCAAGTCAGCCAATTTCAGCCACAATCTGGTACCATCCACAGGACACTTCCAAACTGTAACTGTTTTGTTGCATGCTGTCGAGACATACACAAGAATACCACCGCTGTGCTTTCGCACTAAACCGCCAAGTTTGCAAGGTCTAGCTACTGCAAAGCACTGGAAACCAGGAACTACAGGGAGCTGTTGATCGGGGAAATGGTGTGTCTTTGTCAACGCTAGAATATCAACCCTTGTCAACAAGTCTTGTAGGGTTGGGGAGGTGCTGAGCTTGTTGCACGCTCCCCCATGGATATTCCAGCAACATAATGTCACAACCCTCTAGCCCCCGCCCCCCTATGTGGTGGGTTTCACCGGGTGGCTGTCGACGAAGAGCTCGTCGCCCTTCCAACGCATACGCTTGCCCGCCTTGCGGGCCTCTAGCCAGTGCGGCTGCAGCGCCTTCCGTTGGGACTGCTGCAGCGAGGTGAGGTCATCGTCCAGGCCCCACTCGGTGCCCACAAGGTGCTTGCGCGCCTTGAAGACAGCGGTTCACGTCGCAACGGAGGTGAAGGTCATCACCACCGACCGCTGCCTGTTGCATGCGGGGTCGTTCTGCGCCTCCCCCTTGGCAGCAGAACCCTTAATAAGTAGTAAATATTGCTTCAAAATGGGAGGAAAAAAAAAAAAAAACATTACTTATGTTTAAAGTGGTTGCAATATTTCAAAATGAATTGGTAACATTGTCTATTGTATTCTTAGGTTTTGTTTTTTCTTTCTAGGTTATAGTTTGAAGTTTCCAATTTAGTTCTTATTAAATCAATTTAGACCTCTTATGTATTAGTGAATTAATTATTTTTTAAGTCAGTTTTCAATGTAAATCACATTAATATGAAGGCCAAACATTTCAATCCCATGTAAATATTTAGTGTTATTGGAGTGAACAATTGAGTTTTAGGAAAAAAATTATGGATACCTTGTGTGCATGTTGCCTCACCTCATTGGTTGCAAGTAATTTGACCAATGTTGGGCGGATATCCAGAAAATTGGGTAGGATATCAATTTCTTAGGCTAATGGTAGAGACCAATGTTGGGCGAATATCCAGAAAATTGGGTAGGATATCAATTTCTTGATCAAATCTGAATATCAAGCTAGGTAATTATGTTTGAATAATAAAAAATTAATTCAATTAAAAATTAGGTTTGAAACTGGTTTGAGGGTTTGAAGCGGTTGCCTCAAACCCTATTGGATGTTTATTACTCTATGAAGGGGCTTGAGTTCACAATTGGGCCCAATCTTCTTCTTCTTTTCTTATTTCCCTTTACACTTTTGTTTTCATGTTTTCCTTCATCATGTTGTTGCTACTATTATTGTTGCTATTGCTTTGATTTGCAATGTTGTTATCGTTGTGCTTTCCTTTCATGTTGTTAGAGCTTGTATTGCCCACCTTGACATTTTGTAGCTTAGTGTTTAAAGTTTGGAACCTTTCTTGTTGACAATTGACAAAGATTTTTTTTATTGAGGTAAAAAGTAATTCTAATTTTTTGTGTTTTTTTTTCTCGTCTATGTTTGTATTTTTTTCTATTTGAAATTTAGTTTTATGATTTTATTTAATTCTATGTTTGAATTATTTTTTGTCCAAGCTTTTTTACAATACATTTTTTCCATTAAAGTAATTGTTTGCACATCACTCTTACAATGAAAAGTGAGTTTTACTTTTCCATGTAAATTTTGTAAATGTTTGCATTGGTTTTTTTTGGCATCCATATTTCAACCTAGACCAAAACATTTGTTTGTAAGACATTTTTTTTCTTGAGTTTTTTCATCCTTGCCTTTGTTGAACATAGTGTGAAAAATTAAAGGCTCTAGTGAAAATGAAAATACATTGATTTAAAATGAAAGATGTAAAATGTTTTGAAATGAAGTTGAATGTGAGGATGAGTAAATGAAAGAAAACTCAAGAAATACCAAATTTGCAAATTTTTTGAAAAAAGTTTGAAAAAATGATGAAAAAAATTGATCAAAATTTGGAATTATTGCAATTCCAAAGGAAAAAAATGAAGGCATCATAATAGGAATGTTTTATATTGTTTATTCTTTTATGTGAATGACAATTCAAAAATGACATTTGATGTACCTCAAATCATGTGTTATATGTTGTGTTATTCCAATATTGTTCTCTCCTTCAACTCAAGAATGATTTTTTTTTAAATCTAATATCTTATTACAAACAAATGGAATAAAATACTTGAAAAAACATTTTGATGTAAACCATTCAAAAAATTTGAGAAAATTTGAAGAGGAAATTAATTCTACAATGAAAGGAAATGTGGAGAAATAGCTTGTTAAAAAAAAGGCAAATATATTTTTGTTATCCATAAAGCCATGCCTTATTGAGCTTGAGTTGCACCCCTCATTTGATGTTTCATCCCCTCCTAGTAGTTGTTCACAAAGTCATGAAATTTTATTAAATAAGGGTAACAAATACTAAGATTCAAGATTATACAAGGCTCAAAAACATGTATAGCTATAGTACACATAGTAATAACAATGATTGGTTGAAAGCATTCAAGAAAAAAAAGGATAGGGTGAACCCAATTTAGTAGCAAATTTTCTGTTAAATTGAATTTCAAGCCTCATTGAAACCTAATGTATTTTTTTTCCTTGTTTTTTGAAATTTCATCCCCTATGTGACCAAACATGGGGTTTTGATGTTGTATTTTCTTGATTTTACAAATAACTTCATTAGGTTTATCCATTTATGGTTTTTTTGCTTCCAAAGCACATATCAAAAATGACAATGTGGAACAATAAAAGTTTTGGGAAAGTCTTGCATTTTTTATTATAAAAAACCATTTACGCTTGTAGTTTGTGGAGTTTGTACGACTAGAGCATTTGATCTTGCATTTGTGTCCTTCAATATAATTCCCTTCATTAAAAAAAAATTCACATGATGTTTTTCCTAGCCTAGGGGAAAAAACTAAACAAACATATGTTTTTCCTTTCCTTGAAAAATATCATTTTGTCACTATTAGTTTTGATCTTTAGATGTCTAAGGATGTTCATGATGTCTTTGCCATGGTTATACTTTTTATTGGGATCTAATTAGAAACCAAATCATATAACATTTGGTTTATTTGATGTTTTTAAGATTACAAGACATGCATTGACTAGAAAATTGACTAATCTTTGGGATGAATATGGCTTGAAAAATAAGATTATAACATATGTTAAAGATGAAAGTTCAAATTTGAACAAAATGACAAATGGTTTTGAATCAATTGTGAAATGTGAAGCTTTAAACTTGAAAGAAAACTTTTAAGAAACATGTTTTGGGCACAATTTCTCCAAAGCTTTCCAATATGCCACTTGTGATAAGAAATTTTATAAGAGTTTTTAATATGTTTCCACTAAGTTTACTTAAGCAACTTCACAAAAATGCATCACTTGGCCAAAGAAATATGATAAAGGCCAAAGGAATGGAACAACACTTGCATTAGGCTTGTTTGAAGCCAAGAAAATTGAACACTCCAATGAAAACTAAATTAGTTTTGTTTACAATCTATGAAAGTTATTTTGTTTATGGAATTTGCAATTTGTTTTGTTGATACTTGACCTATTCCTTCAAGTTTGTGAGTAAGATCATACTCTTTTAAGACGCATTACAATTTAGGCAATAATTATTTTATGTTATAGTCACCAAATATTAATGAGGATTATTGGCCATGTGCTTCAACCACTACTAACTTGGGATGTCCCTCAAGTCATTTTTAATATTCTTTATTGAATTGTGAATGTTTGTGTGTTAAACCAATCCCATGGGCATTAGTTATTCTTTGATGCCTTACATGTAGCAATTACCATGGCCTTGAAATTAAAAGAAGAATTTAAAGCATTGGCCCCTTCTATGGTTAATTTGATGGAAGATGATATGGTTGTGACTTTGCCTAAATGTTTGCTTCCAACATCAAAATACAAATATATGATGTTTTAGATGTTTTTCTTTCATTCTTAATGAAGTATGAAAAAAAGAAAACCTATAACATGTGATATATATTGTTAGACCCAAGATTTAATAATTTTAGCTTAGTTTTTTCTTATATTGATCAATAACAAGTTGTTTCTATGGTGGAAGATTATTATAGACGATCCTTGTTTTCAATGTTGTTAAAATGCCACCATGCATTTCACCCTATGTTAAAATCTAAAATTGTGCCAAATTAGTTGAATGATGAAAATTCTTGTTTGACATTTCTTAAATGATTAATGGGACCAATGAATAAACCAAAGAGTTCGTGAATAGGGAATTGTAGATGTTCCAAAGGTACCAAGTTGATGCAAAGGACATTAAGTGTCCTTTGGAATGGTGGGGAAAGCATGAATCCTAGTTTCCAACTATTGTTTTCTTTACTCATCAATTTTTTTGGGATTAGGGGATCCCAAATTGAAATCAAAAGGATTTTTTCCTTGGCTAAGATATTGATGAATTTGAAAGATGTAGGTTAAAGACATATTATTTAAATAAGTTAATATTTATAAGAAAAAAATAGCCAAATGATCTTAACATGGGTTGTCTTTCACCTTCTAATTTGATAAAGTTAATTGAATTTGATGTTTCTTTAAAAAAGCTTGAAGGTGAGTTTGAGCAAAATGAGTTTCTAGACATGGAATTTGTAATTTATAAATTATCTTCATCCTTTTGTATATATGTTTTGTAAAAATTCTTGAAAATTGTTATCTAAGTTATGAGAACCACCTCACATATTTGATGAATATTATTATCTAAAATATCCATAAGTGTGAATTCTAGATTTTATTATTATTTTAAATTGATATCCTTGATGGATATAATATTTGAGAAATTTTTTAAACAAATTTAAAATGTGAACCAATTATTTCAAATCATTAAAAAAACTTGAGCCAATGGACATATAAAAATTCATATCTACCCAACATTGATAAAGACATGAACTATGGGTGTAAATTCTCCACATGTCCCCACAATTCTATGTCCTTAGCAAATTGGATTTTTCATCTTTTTTCAATTAAATCCCAATTTGATTGGGGGTCAAATTGTTCTGTGTCAAGACATAAAAGCTAACTCACATGTTTGCAATGCAGGACAACATTGAGGAATCTATCCACGAACGGGAGGAAGGGACACCAGTTGATTCATGAAAGGGAGGAACAAGATGAATAATAGGAATGGGAGCCAAAATCTAAAGAAATTGAAGACATAAACAATGAGCAAGATGATGTCACACCTTGAGGCTCCACATTTGTGCATTCTTGAGGACCTTCTAGACCAAAGAGATGCAAGTCACCTTATGAGCAGGTCATGTTAAATTCAACTTCAATTGGTAAATGTTGTTAGGGTGCATATGTTGTGCAATTATTTTGAACTAATTGTTGTTGTGGAGATTTTTATGCAATTTCATCAAGCTTTTTTCTACTAGCTTTAGTGGATATTTTGCATCCAAGTAGTCACCAATGGTTTGCTTAAAAGATATGTTCAAGGTGTAAAAGGCCCCAACCACTACCCTATATATAGGCCTCTATGTAGTTTATGTGCAAGCAATGGGGCACAAATCACTTCACCCATTAGTGTCCGAACTAGCAACATACGCAAGGTCCAATGAGTTTCAAAGAAAATAGTAGAACTTGAGATGTAATGCCAAAAAGCAAATGGTAAGAAACCCCAGTCCATCCAAGTTGATTCAGGAGGCTTTATTAAAGGTTGTTCCGCTAATAAGCCATGATTTGAAGACTCAATTCAAAGGCTTTGTACCACCTACATGGATGTCTCCATTGTCCTTGTGGAAAACCAGAACCCACAAAATATGGCTAATTTTAAAGCAAAGTTAGATGAAGAATTTGAGTACTTGGGAAATCAATTGTCAATTCATGGGTTGAAAGAAGCTATGCGATGTGCTTTGAAATATGAGAGGTCAAGCCTAAAAGGATTGTGGGAGAAGGATCCATCTCATTGTCCACCCCCTAATGTATCAAATGAAACATGGCAAAAGCTTAAGTTGTATTGGAATTCTCAATTAAAGCAAGTGGCCAAGTCCATGGTATAAAACTTGACCTTTTTCACTTTGACTATGTGATATCCAAATGCCTAGATCTATATGCATAGTTTAGGTGAAGCGAGCTACATGGGTTGGTTTTAATAATGCATTGCAAATATTTTTCTAGGTTTAAATGGTTTGGATTGCATGGTTCCATTTTGGGAAACTTGTGTTGTTTATGGGGGAATTCAGTGCACAAGATATGTTCTAATAGTTCCATAGGGCAACTTACTATTTTGGAAATGTGTTTGAGTAAGCAATGAAGGCTTCCAGGGCAAAGGTTCAAAAACCTAGCCATTTTGGGAGGAAAGGGAAAGATGGGGTTTTCCAAGACTTGGTGAATTAGGTTCCCACCATTTTCAAGATTACAAAACTTGAGTAATTAGACAATTTGTTTCAGGTCTAACAATGGCCTATCCATGTACATATAAAGCCTCGTGGTTCATCCAAATGTGTCATGGGATCTATTACATAATGTGCAAGTCAAGAACAACCCCCCTCCATCACCAAGGTGGTACAACAATTGGCTGATTATTCTAATAGCAAGGTACACACCAAACTTAAACAAAGTTTCATCTACTATTTTTGATGTGATAGGATTTGTTTTGGGCACTAGATGTATAACTCATAGTCGTAGTTCACAAATGAAAAAATTCCATGTTACTTTTCTAATTTGGATGGGGAGGTTGTGCTAGGAAGCTTCGAGTGACATGGGGAGGTTACAAAAATTGGAGCAATCAAACATTGCTCTCAACAATGCCCTACAACTGATGACAAAAAAAGTTGGGTTAATCCAAGCTTGGCATGACCATTCTCAAAGGACACATGTGGAAGTGATGGACAAAGTGTCATCCATGCAATCATGGATGACAAAGTTTGACAATGATTTGTCAACAATAACTGGACTTTTGTCAAGGCTGGAACCCCTCTTCCTTGGCTCATAGGTACCTCTTGCATAAAAGCAATCTATTGAAACCTTTGAGAATGGTGGTAGGGAATTGCATGTATTGGAAGAAGGGGTAAGGGCAGAAAGACTCTTGGAAGGAGTGGTGGTGGTGGACAAAAGTGCAATAGAAAGCCCACCAGTAGAATCCCAACCCACACAATAATACTTAGGGTTTACCTAGTTTGTTGAGGAACCTACATGCACAAAGAAGGTTAACCTTACAAATGAGGACACAATCATAAAGAGTAATTGGATAACCTAAAGCACTTGAGGTTCAAGAGAATCCTAAGGCATTGTCATTGGAAGGTACTTAATGCCATCCCAAGTGTGCATAAGTGATGCTTCAAACATTTGTCCATAAAATCTATTTGTATGCTCACATTGGGGTTGAAGTATATGTGCATGTTTTGGTCAAGTACCAAGCTCAAGGGACTCATGCTTGTGGATGTTACATAGCCACATGTGCAAAGGAATTAAGCACGCAACTAGAGGTTAATAATGAGGCTAAACTAATGATTGGCAACACTACTAAGCCCACCCATGGAACAGTTGGGGAGGAAAACCTTAATTTGGGTAGAAGGACGATTGTTCGAAAGGCCATAATACTGACAACATCAATGCAAGAAACATGGTCGAACAAGGGAACCATGAAACCACAAAAGGATGTTGAAGGGTATAAAATGCCAATTGCACACCCACATAAGGTACATGCTCCAACCTTGTTTGAAATTACAATCTTGTAATCTCTTGTTGATGAAAGATCTTTACTTGAAATTGCAATCCTATAATCTCTTTGTTGATGAGGGATCTTTACTTAAAATTGCATTCTTGTAATAATTACTTGTTGATGAAGGATTTTTACTTTGAAGTTGGTGTTTCCTTTGTGTTTTTGGGCATATAGTTTAACATGGGTGCCAAAGTGCAGTTGTTGGATGGTGCCAATGTCAATTGGATAATGACCATTGGAAGGATTTCAAGACTTCAAAGGATTGATTCTTACCATGGCAAACCAATATCTTAAAAATATTATTTAGTTGGGGTTGAAAATGGAATGGATGGTAAGGTCCCATTGTTTGTGACAAATGAGGCAGATGATCCACCTCAACTATAATTCAAGGACATAGTAGGGACCACCACTTTATAGGACCGTGAATACCTTGTTCTAGCTAACATTCTTTAGTTATTCATCATAGACCATACAATTTTGTTGCCTCACCGGGTTGTGTTTTCATATAGATTTCTACCACTCTACTATTAAGTTGTGGACTACATGTTTCAAATGGATTAGAAGCCCATTCACTAGTCTAATTAATAGTCTAGAAAAATTGTTAAAGAAGTTGGTGTGGATTAGGGTGGTAAGGATCCATGGATGCTAATTTATGGAAACTGTTTTACAACTAAAATATGGGGTTACTGATGTGACTAATGTAGTAATGAAGATGGCCTATAATGGAAACACTTTTTGTAGAACCTTGTGATGGCCTCAAAGGATCATGTGTACAAGGTTTGTGTTGCATTTATATGTTGTGCATATTATACCATGGATTTTTTTGGTTTGTTGTGTCTAAGAAGGCTTGGAACATTGGTTCAATGGAAGAACTATACATGGCCTAAAAGTATGTTGTGAGTTTATTGCCATAACTCCATGAACATTTTTTTGTTAACTTTTAGTGTTGAGTATATTCAAATGTAACATTTGGAAAATTAACTTGAAATTCATCCATATTTTTTTATATATTAGTTGTTTCTTTAGTGCTACGAGGCATGATGACTAGTAGGTAGGCAAGCTTCATCTAGCCTAATGCATGTTAGTTGTTTTACTTATGATTGTTTGTGCTTAATAGGGTGTGTAATTTTCATTGAATTTAGTACATATTTTGCCCGATGTTGGTGGGGGTTTGGGGTTGGTAAGCATTTGCATGGTATTTGGGAACAATGATATCAAGGCTATGTGGATGAATTATTACTTTCCTTAAAAATATTCAAGTAAGTATGAGTAAAAGGTTTGAGTAAATAGTACTTGAATTTAATGATATGTCGACGTTTTACTATAGATTACCTAATCGGTGAAAGGTATTTGCAAACCAATGACAGTCTAAAAGATTTTGTGGAACATTAATTATTTCCAAGACAACATAATTTGTATATGCAATTTCAGTCTCAATTTACTAGGTGAGGTTGATTTTGATAATAGTTGCCTCCTTGATTTTGGTAACTTGAAAAGTTGATCGTACATATCCCAAATTTCACATCATAGCCAATTACAACACATGATTGCATTTTTGTTGAGCATTGCGACTGTTTTGTATTGTTTGAGTTGTGGAAACCCTTAATACCTTTGTGTGATGGTTGCAAGTCATTGTTCATGGAAGTTTATCATCAGGGGCATGGAATCTTTGTCCTTGGAGTTGTCCCCTCTATTGAAATATAATAGACTTTGTTGTAACTACACACTTTTAATGGTTGGTATGTGGGTTCATTTGGTTATAGATTAAAAGTGAACTAAAGTAGGAAGTGGCATATTTACAATGAATTGTAGGAGTTAGTGGAGTGTTGCATCTTGAATTCCCTTTAATCGAGGTTTGAAGATAATAATGCAGACTAGATGTACTAGTGATTTCATTAGATTTCATTTGTTGATCTCTACTACACTTCGACTAATCCATTAAACATATGAAATCGCCATGTGTTACTTCACTATTGGCCAAATGATTTTCTCATCGTAGTTGCAACATAATCAACTTTCCAACTAATCCTTTATTTTGGGTCGACTATTGGTTTAGGGTTACAAGTGTGCCACATGTCACTTCACTATTGAACAAACACTCCAACTTGCATACATCTAACATAATCAAAATTACAATTAAATGTCTACTGATGTCATGCCCAGTCAGTAGATGAAATTCATCCACAATGTTAGGGTAGTTGACAACATCCCTCAACTAGATTAATAAAACATTTTGCTATTAAAATAGTAAGTAGTGGCTATTGATATGGTATTGACACATGGCAAACACTTTCAAATGTAATGACACTCTCGACTTGTACTTATCAACTTTGCTAGTTTGTAGTTGAAAAAAACATTTCTCAATTGCAAAAAATAATTTGCAATTGTTTTTGTGGTTTTCAACTATGTTTGTAATTGAACAATAGTTGAAAATGTAGTTGCAAAAGGGGGGTTTTCTACTAGCGTTAATCAAATATATCTATTCAAATAAGTTGCATAATATAAGAAATGTTGAATTCTAATTGAAGGTTGAAGAAAAACTTGATCAATAAAAGAGGGGCAATTAATGATACATTGAATGAATAATAATAATTTGATACATCCACACAATTAAAAAAAAAACACCATCATTTTTGCAACTTTAAAAAAATAAAAATAAAAATGTGTGTTGATATTCTTTTGAAATTTATCATATATAAATAAAAATACATTCCTAAAATAAAGACACTAGTTATAGGAATTTGAAAAGTTTGAATTCAAGTGATGCCTAATCAATTAATTGTCACGAAAAAAGATTAAATCGCCTATAGTTGAAAAGTGTGATATGTTATTAAATTATTTTTTACAGATGTTGCAACTTTTTTGTTGAAAGCTCTTGATTGGGAAATATAACCATAATGTTGAATTGATAAATTATCACTAGAAGAAAATTGTGTATTTTCGACTAATGTTTGTAACTAAATTTTAGTCGCAAGAAACATTTTGCAACTAAAATCCTTGTAGTCGCTTAAGACAAGTTGCATGTGATAAATTAGTCGCAAATGACAAAAGGTATTGTATGAAAAAAAAAATCAACAAATACATTTCATCCTTTGACTACATTGTATACGTATTGTCACATGCGACTAAGATGCAACTATTTTGGTAACAATTAAGGGCAAATGATGTGTTGCCACGTGTTTTAATATTTGATTATTT
>Ga0209208_10002455_pt1 | contig 26552 bp, 10 predicted proteins | sample S1TSphfallax_3_FD_187694 | JGI IMG/M metagenome (GOLD analysis project Ga0209208, IMG submission 187694) | Host-associated microbial communities from peat moss isolated from Minnesota, USA - S1T2_Fd - Sphagnum fallax MG (SPAdes) (version 2) | ecosystem: Host-associated > Plants > Peat moss >...
ACTCAAGGAAGTTTTGGAGGGACGAGGGATGTTGCTGACCTTTCTTTCCCGACCTGCAGATGGCAGAGCTGCTGCAACCTTCTTCACAGAATTCCGGCGCAGTTTCACGTCGTCATCGGCTGGGCTTGCTCGCACTGGACTACCATCAGGAGAAGATCTCACGTTCGCTGCATTCCGAAGACTTGCATGCGAACAACTTCGACTACGGTGAGAGCAAGCTCTTGTGCTGATCAGCTCTCGAGTTGCGGAGGGAAGATCATCGTTGGCCTGATCTGCTGGACCGACTCGCGGCACTCCACTGCCGTAGTGAGAAGATCCCACATTTACTGCACTCCGAGAACTTCCCTGCGAACGACTGCGACTACCCGGACGGCAAGATCTTGTGCTCTGGCGAGCGGTGGTGAAAACCTCATTGCCTTCAAAGGTCGACTCCCGCTTCCTCGCGGGAAGCTTTTCTGGACGAGGTCGGCCCTGGCGATTTACTAAGCCCACACTTCTTTCCGGACTTGTAAAGGGCCGCGTTGCATTAACGTTTGGCATTGCAGGCTGGCACACTTGGAGGTCGTCAACCGGGCCAACGCTACGCAGAGGAAGGTCATCGCTCTTACGCCGAGATCCATGAGTAGAAGGGTTGTCCATACCGGTAGCAGTCACAACAGCAGCGAGCTGCTGCCCAATTCTCAAAGAGGAATCACGCGAGTAGTTGAGGCTGCAGCAACGGACGTGCGATCAATGTCACATAACAAAGGCGGGCATCCGCATCCAGTGACGACGTTCCGTGTAGCAACCCCTTATAATCCTCAACAACAAAGCTCAAAGTAACCCCTTGGCGAGCACCCCAGGTTTTTCAGTCTACGGTAATCACAGCACCATCCACACCCACCCCACCTAGATCTTCTTATACCCAATTCGTAACCAAAATAAAATAAAGAGAAAGAACATAAGAACTCACAAAAAGAATATTACCATCGCCTTTTGCGAGCAAAAACACACAACGGACACAACGGCAACAACGAAAGTGCCTGAGCCCACGGCTGCAGTGACTACCAACTTAAGATGAATAGTACTCCAGGACAACAGTACTTCCCAAAACCCAATAGCAAAAAAAAAAAAAAGTTCAGTCTGCAAAAGTATAATTCAGTAACAACAAACTCTCATGACCTTTGAAGCCAAATGGTGGGAATTCACAAGAAAAACATACTCACTCATGTGAACGAAATCTCATAACAACCAAAGGGCTCACAATGAGTGAAACTCTGATAGCTTAAGCGAAACCTTGCAAATTCAGAACAACAGAAAAAAAAACATTCGTAGTCAACGAACTCTCACAGCCTCAGCGGACAGTGTAACTCACAACAACAACAAAAAAGCTCGGAGTGATTGCATGATGAAACAACATAAGAACAACATTATGGTGTTGGGAATAATGCGAATCAACAAGAAACCAATTGCTAAATGTGCATCTCTCCACTGACACACACCACGGAACCCCGCAAAACCCGCTGAATTAACAGCCTCTGCTGCTGCCTACCACACTCTACTGCACGGAACGAGTACTTGTGCATTGCTACAACACAGCTATACAGATAGCAACTGATAAATTTCATCCCTATTTTGGATGGGGGAGGGAGGTGGGTTTCCTCAGCCTTCCTCTCTTATAAGAGGAGGATCTTATGAGGTAGGTAAGGCCCTAGGTCTAGGGCATTACCAAAGAAGGGCCCATGTGAATTGAGAACCAAGTGTGGGTTCACTTTTGGTAATGCCTTGGTCCGAATACTGGTGAAGTCCTTGACCAAGGCCATTACTAGATGTAAAGCACTCTGCTAAAAAATATAAGACATTTTTTTAAAATGTGAGATATCTCCCAAAAAATGGAAGAAACCTCACAAAAATAAAAAAGCCCTACAAAAAATTGGAAGACGTTAACATCAACTAGATTTGAGATTTTGCCTTAGGATGCTCCTCCATTTTACACTACCAAAATTTCCAGATTGCTTTTCGCCTACTCTTAAGAGTGGGAAGGGTCTTACACCTATAACACTCTTCATGTTAATAGGTGTAAGATCCCTCCCACTCTTAAGGAGTGTGTCCATGCAAGAACCCTGTCCTTCTTACACCTTGTGATCTTGTATGTTTAAGTTCGTGATGACCTTCACCATGGGTTTTACTATAGGTGAAGCTCGTGTGTGGAGATATTCTTAAAATGGTGGCCTTGTCAAAGGCCCTTTATTTTTTAGAATGCCCCCACTTGCTTTACCCTACACATTCATATATTTTAGTATTTTTGGAATGCTTTTCCTTTTTTTTTTTTCCTCTCAAGGAAATTCAGGAAGATATCCAACGAAAATTTTCTAAGTATGAGGGGCTGCTGCCATGGTTGGTGAATTAGGGTCTTTTACATTACTTTTGCTTCGTTTGTGTAGTTGCTCAACATTTGCATAATATTATGGCTTCATCCTCACATGCTAGCCAAAAAAATTATTTGATATCTTTTTAATCTATTTAAAAATAATTTCCCCTTTTAAACATTTTTTTGATAGTTTTTGAAATTTTACAAATGTGACAAATATTTGTTGAAGAAACATGATTTTTTACATTGAAAACACAAGTTTTCTCAAGTTTTTTTTAAAATAAAAAACTTTGTCACAAAGTAAATCATCAATAGGTGTCAAATCTTTGTTTATTTCAATGGAGATTAGCACGAAAAAGAATAGTGAAAATCAGCACGATTGCTCCATGTGTAGATGTTTGGCATGGAGTGCTTGTCACTAAGATTGGTGTTGATCTCCCAAAAATGACCTAGGTAAGGTTGCTTTTTGGATCAGCACTGAATCTTATCTCATATTTTGCCTAGTTTCTTAACTTTCACATAACTTTCCACAAGTTTTGAGATAGGCAATAAGATAAACAATGAGAAAAAAATTGATGCTCTCATTGGATCTTTTCAAATTAGTGTTGATTGTAAATACATGATGATTTGACATTCACTACTGCTTTGGCCTAGTTCACCATTGATAGTTATGTAACAACTACCTTTAATTTGTTCCCGAAGTAGATAATGTTGGATTGGCATATGTAATGTTGGCTGATATGATACAGGCCAATTTTTCAAGCTTATTTCAAAGAGGTGAGCCTCATGACATATGTGGTAATTGATGGCAACAAAGATCAAAGCCAATCATTAATTATATATATATGTGTGTGTGTGGAGTTAAAGTGAACGTTTGGTGGTTACACTTTGACAAAACTACTTGAACCTCATGGCCATGAAAAAAAACTTTTGATTTATGCAAAGTACTTTAAATTTTAATGAAAAGCTTCACTTTGAAAATGTGAGAAAGAGATAAGAATAATGTTAAAGGAGATGAGGTTTATCATTTTAATAAATTCCCTCCCCTTTCTCCTCCCTTTTTATTTCCCTCATATGTTTCATATGGTTTTCAATAGTTTATCATTATTTATGTCAATCTCAAATTTGATTTTACAATATCACGTGGACTTGAAAAAGGCAGATGCATGTTATTTGGTATTGGAAAAATAACATGTTAAATAGAAAATATTTTAATTACACACATATAATGATATAATGAACTCCTTGAAACCACTAAAACCTCATGGTTGGGGAATTTTTTTTAGATTTATGGAATGTATTCTAATAACTAAATCTTCCTTTCCTTTTTTTTATTTCTCCCATGTTTTGATATGGTTTTCAATAGTTCATCATTATTTATGTTAATCACAAATTTGATTTTTAAATACATTAACATGGATATGAAAAGGCACAATATTGTTCAAGAGAAATGAAAAGAATTTTTTAACTTCCAATCATCCTCACATATTGTTTCTATTGTCATTATTGCCCCAAACTAATGGATGTGCATGTGTAGATTTTGGGTGCACGCATCCAATGTACCCATCTACTTGTTAGTATTCTTCTCAAAATATGAATGTTGGGTAATTGATTTAATTGTGTCCCTATATCATTTTGTTTTTTTGGGTTGTCACTTGCTTTTTTGTATCACAAGGTTTCATATCAATATGAAATGTAAAAGCAATTCATATGACTAATTTTAAAAAAATAATGTGTTTGATAAACATACAAATAGTGAGCATCAATTCCTTTAAATCTAATTAAAATGATATTTTTAAAAAATTGATTTGAAAAATTGTGCAAGAATTGATTAAAATAAAACATGTCAATTTTAAAATAAATTAATATTTTATTTTTATTTTGAGATATAAATTTTAAAAATTAATTTGATATGATTTTTAAATTTTAAATAAGGCTTTGATGAAGATTTAATAGCAAACATCATAATGAAATTAATCTTTAATTGATTAATTTGTTTGTATTTCTTTTGCCTTTTGTGTTATAAAAACTTATTATTGCCCTAAGATAATAAACATGCATCTATGATTTTATGTTTTACCAAACATGTATGGGGCAAATCTACATCTAGTTGCCCCAAGCTAATGGATGCCCCATGTGTAGATTTTGAGTGCACCCATCCAATTGATGGGTTGTTTTCAAGTGTACCCATCTACTTGTTGGGTTTCTTGTCAAAATATGAATGTTCGATAACTGATTTAATCCTTTATATCATTTGGGGGGGGAGGGGGTGTTGTAACTTGCCTTTTTATATCACGAGGTTATATATCACTATGAAATGTAAAAAACGATTCATATGATTATTTTTAAAATGAATTTGTTTGATGAAAGTTCAAAGAATTAGCTTTATTTCTTTTAAGTCTTATTAAAATGAGATTCTTAAAATTTTATTTGAAATATTATGCAATAATTGATTAAAATAAAAGACATCAATTTTAAAATAAAAATTTAATATAAAACTTGTTTTTGAGATATAAATGTTTCAAATTAATTTGATGTTATTCTAAAAACTTTCATAAGGCCTTGATGAAGATTTAAAAACAAAAATCATAATGAAATTTATTTTTAATTGATTAATTTGTGTATATTTGTTATTGCCCTAAGATATTAGACATGCATGTATGATTTCAGCTTTTACCAAGCATGTATGGGGCAACCACAACTAGTTGGTCACTCTGAAAGGTCCAAGGGCTTATATCATTGTCTGTCAGCAATGCAATCAGGTTTTTCTTTTCTTTTCTTCAATTTTCTGATATAAAAATCCTTGTGAATTTCCCCCCTATGAAACAGAAAAAATTGTGACATTCATATACAAAAATAAAAATAAAAATAAAAATAAATTTTTTATACAAAATAAAATAAAATTCCCCAAACCCAAAAAATTGATATTGGGTGTTCTAGAATGTAATTGAACATGTTCCAATTTCCAACAAACCAAATCCTCTAATTCCCCTATAAGTAGATCACATTCAATTTTGTGGATGTACTCTACTATTTTGTACCTTTAAAGACTAAAAGCTTTATTCCCATCACTTTGCCCTCCTGTATGATGCACTCATGAAGCTTCTAGACTAAGAATGAGGAGATGCTTGGTCAAATGACCATGGTATATTCTGCTACTTCCGAACACTTCTCACATCCATTGAACATTTTTGAAGACGCACTCTGATCTCAGCATCCATTGAACATTTTTGAAGACACACTCTGATCTCATCCTAGAAGTTACGACACTGCTTCCCTTTTTAATTCTGAAATTCCACCAATTGGTGTGTATGATAATCAATGATTAAGCACCAACAAAAGTACTGAATGGTATCCTCTGCCGATTCAGTATGGTCCTCAAAATTCTGCCCCTCCCATTAGCCGAGGAGAAAAATGGTGACAAACAGTTTTGGAAAGAGAAATTTCATGCAGCTCATGCACTCATGAATAGTCCAATATTTTATTAATTCTGAGGGGTTGGTCAGAGAGGGATTTTTTGTTTCTTTTTCTTGTTCCCAATGTGTTCCCATCAAGTTCTCAAAGTGTATCCCATATGGTTTGCCCAAAGTTTAACGCCATGTGTAGAAACTGAAAAAGTTAAATCTACAAGGTCAAAAAAGGTGCTTCCATTAAGGGCATGCCAATGTTCCAAAACAACTTATTGATGGGCCAATCAAAATGACTCCTTTAAAAAGTAATTTTTTGAATGCACCCCTGATGTAATCAACTATGTTCACTATAAGCATGTGTCAAATGGTTTGAAACCATTTTTTTCAAAGAAAGTTCACTCACTAGCCTATCTACCCTTACCATGTCCATTTTCAGTGCACATTTGGGCATGAAAGCTGTAAGTGCAGAATAAGAAGAGTCGATTCAGAATCAGCATAGAAGTGAAGTGCTTATACATATGGGAGAAGGGCTCCCCATCAGGTTCATAAAGTGCTTCTGGATAGGAGAAGGGTTCCCATTAGGTCTTTTCTGTACTAGCTATCTAGATCTACATGATCCTTTGATCTCTTTGGGTTTTATAAGGTCATAAAGTCTAATGCAATTGTAGGGAGGACCCAACTAAGAAAAGAAAGCAAACAAATTTGTGGTCTTTTATAACAAGGAAGAGATAACAATAACTTGTGTTGTTTGGATCCATGAAATTTGAAAGCACACAATGGCTCTACTCAAACATATGTTGTATTGTGGGTGGTGGAAAATGAATTGCTCAATTACGTATATTAATAATTTATCAATAAGTTCTAATTACATAATTATATAACTAACTAATTAATTAAAATATTACAAGATAAAAAATTAAAAATTAATCATAATGATAACAAATGAATTATGAATAATGATATTTTTATGTAATGGTAATATTATCAATTTATCCAGTAGCTAGTCTAGATTAGCTATTTTATTATTATTCACATTATTATTTAGCTTGCTATAACTATTTTTGAATACCATCTTAAATATTTAATAATAATATTTTTAAATAATATGTCTATATATATATATATATAAAGTAATATTAATTTCTGCAATTACGTATGATAATTGATTAATTTCCTTACAAATTATTACAATATTTTTTATGTACTACTCATAAAATAAATAAATAAAAATGATTGCAATCACTCTAATATTCAAAAAATAATAATTTTAAAGTAGTATAAAATTTAAGTTGTAATCTTAAATATTAACTAACGATAATAAATAAATAAATTGATAGAAATTACATTAATTATTTTAATTTCAGTAAAAATTACTCAAAATATTTATGATGCAATCACAATTATTTTATATAAGTAATTATAAGAAATGAATACTTTAATTTACTGTGTTATAATCATGGAAAATAAATAAATGAAGTTGAGGTCACCAAAATAATGACATTATAGTCACAAATTCTTGTCATGTAGGCATGTAGGCCATATGTATATGATTTGGTCAAAGGATGAGATTGTATACATTGATCACAAAGGTCATTGAGAATTTTAAATTTATTATTTATAATAATAATGCAACTTGTAGCCAGCATAGGTTAAGTATTTTATTATTATGTCACTTGTTAGAGCTAATATGAATTATTATTAAAAAATTAATTAAAAAAATCTTTAATAATTACATTAAATATTTGAAAATAATTTCAGTAATCAATATAAATAAATAAATAAATAATAAAATCATCATTATTAAATTTAGTATTGGAAAATTTAACAAATTTAGGTTAATTATTTTGTTATTCATATTTTTATTATTATTTCAAGTTTTTAAGTTCTTGTAAAACCATGTTACATTAAAGAATTGTGCAGAAACACAATAGGAGTCATTAGTGCAAAAAATAAGAAAGAGTTGTCACTTGTCAAGTGCAAAAGGGGATAGGACTTCTGGTTCACAACAACACCAGCCATCCAAACCACAACAATAGAATTGAATAGATTGAGATTAATGTGCACTTTTCCAAGATCAAATAGATGATGATGAAAATTTTTAAGCTCATCTACTTAGTGCTCTATGTACAAACAACATCTAAGTGGCATTTCTAACAAGTAGGAACAATCCAACAGTCAGCAATGAGTAGCAACGATCAATAGAGGTGCATCTAGCAAGATAAGCAGATAACACAAGCATGCCAGCATCTGCAAATCTTCATCTGAGTGCTAACATATATCTTCAGCACCTCTAACACACTAGGATACCAATGAAAAACACATATGTGCGATTGTATGCAAACCATGCTATGAGAAAAACAGTCCCCATGGGAGCCAAAAAAGCCAACAATTGAATGTATTTGAATATATGTGTATGTATCATGATAGAACTCTTGAATTACATTATGCACCAGGTTCCAAAATGAAACTTCTAAACTTTCACCATTAGGTAGTTTGATAGAGGAAGTAACAAGGGAAACAATTTGCCATCCCATTTGCCTCTTTATGTGATATTGTATGGAATTCAGTCCCTGTACTATAATTGAATTTAAATTAAGTTGAAATTATATTTATATAATGAAAGTAAAGACATGTGGATTTAATTTCATTATAAAATTATAAAATATTTTATTTTATTTTATTTTTAAAATATAAATAAAATTATGATTGAAATTGAAGAATCTACAAAATAAATTAAAATAAATACATTGCAATTTCTGAAAAAAAATACTTGAAAATTAATGTAACATCTTCACATTTTTTTAATTTAAAAAGAGTACTTCACAATTCAATGTAATTGTTCCATGCAAAACCAAATTGATCCTTCATCATGGCATTGGCAACTTATTGATTGGCATCCAAGAATCCGTTGTATCCCATCATATTTAAAGACTAAACCTGAGCTAATTGGATTGCCTTTAGCATGCAAATGGTACCACATATTTTGTCATCTTTATCAAAACAATACAATTGCTGAGTCACAAATTGATAAGGGTGGGAATGTGAACCCTAACATGACCTAAAATTTGCCAATGCCCACAAAGTTCACAATAAAAAACTTCCCAAAATCAATAAATATTCATGTCACATTTTATAATGGTTAATATCCATCCCCCTTCCTTGCAAACCTTGGAATGAAATCACAAGGCACTTTTATTTGAGTCAGAGATTAATAGGTCTAAGTATGGAAGCACAAAACAAATGCAAGTTGTTATATGCAATTTGCAAACTTTGAAAAATTTGCCCAAGACCAACCTCCTATTATATCTTTGATTGCTTTATATACAAATGGCTCCATGAATTTTCTTGGAGATTTTCTATGCTTCTTATTTGGATGAGCTCCATGATTAAGTAATTTCAAGCCTCTTAATGACCTTCCAATGATATGGATGGAATTGATCAAATGATGAGATTAAAGCACAAAAACCAATGTTCGCGTCGAAAAATATATGATTAACAATAGTCACAAATTTGTTCATGTGTTTGTGGGTGTGTGTGAAGCCTACTAAACTATCTCCTTTGCAACCAAGTATGCCTACATATACCTTACCTCTCTCCCTTTTACAAGATATTGTCCTACATGTAATTGACAAATTGTATCTACCACCTTCCCTAAGAAGTAGGTTGTGTACCTACCTATTTCAGTCCCTTTTACATACCTAATTCCATGCCTGAAAATTGAAACATGTGAAAACTTGACAATTTTTTTCAGAGTTGTCCATGAAGCTATATAATTAGAACTTGAGGAAAGATGTTGTCCAATGTGCCCAAATCAAATCATGTCTCGTATTGTTTTGAGGTTATCAACCAATCAAATTATAAGGAGGGATATTTTTTAGGCATTTCAATTAGTGATGGTGGGAATTTCTAGACCCATCATAATATTTATATGGAATGCTCATTGTTGGAACATAATTTAAATCTATGTAGAATGAGAGTTCAAAATCAAATGCTTAAATGATTTTACAATAATTTGGTGACTAATCAACACAATTATCATATGGAAATTTTCAAGCCTTTAATAATTGGAAAAACAATCTGATGGTTATTTTTCAAATAAGTATGCATAATCATGATGATCACAAACTTCTAATAGATTTAACTTGACATTGAAAATAATAGATCTGCATAATTGTATGTATCTATTATTACCATGGTGTTATTTACATGTTGCTAATGCATCATAATGATACGAGATTTGAATGTGTGTTTGGATATCAAGTTTGGGAGACTCATTGGAAATAAGTGTGAAACACTCTTGTCAACAGAATCATGGGGTTTTGTCAAAACAATCCCAGTAATAAATACCTGTAATATGTATGGTATTTAGAACAATGAATTTTTCTTTGGAGAATTTTTCCCACTTGAAAATAAATTTAAAAATTGAAAAAGAATTGGAAATTTTGAAATCTTTGGTGTAAATTCAACAAAAGAAAATGCTAAAATATCTGGAAAAATCGCCAAAAACTTGACACCAAAAAATTCCAAAATAAAAAACACTGGTTTATAAGATTGGTATACCTTACTGTTGTGCCAGATTTGGAAATGCAATACTTTTCCTTAAGTGTGAAAATTTCTCCCAAATCCAGTTTTTAAATTTTATAATTTAAATCTGAACTAATATTGTTGGATGATTTTTGGACACAGCCTTCATATCTATCTATGAAGCAAGGGTGTTTGTTTTGTGTTGTTTTGTTTGTTAGGTTGAGATCTCCCATATCACAGCACCCCTTGCTGCACTCTTGGTATTGTTGGAAAGCCCTGGATGAGTAAATTTGCATCAAGTTGGTTTCATAATGTTTCAACCTGTGGGTGGAAAAAGTTATTGAATATTGAATAACTTTTTCTCTGAAAATTCATTTAAATCAAAACTAAAAATTGTAAGGGAATTTGGATGCACTCTTGATATTGTTGAAAAGCTCTTCATGTGTAGGATTTAATGAAAGTGATTTGGAAATTTTTAGACCTAAGGTGCGGGAGATAATAAAATTTAAGTACATTTCATTGTTGAAAATTCAAGTAAACTATAAAAAAAATTGTTTTTGAAGGAAAAATTAGTTGCGCAACCAGTTCACACCAGGCATTCTTACAAGTAGGCCGGCGATTACAGAAAACATATTGCCCGACATATAATCTTTATGCAGGGGAAAGGCCTGGCAACAGGGCATTAGACACCGGCTGACCTCGGGGCTCTGCCCTTGATATGTAGGTATGATGGCCCCCACTTCCAGGGCTTTCCCCTACACATAAAGGTCCATTTGGAGTGGATGGCCCCATTACTTTATGTTACACTAGTAGATAGAAATGGCACCATTGTCTTATGAAGTGTGCTAATCACACTACCACAATGATGCCCTAGGAAAGACAATGCCCCAAGGCATTAGTATGGAATGGTTTTAGGGTATGCTTAATTTAGGGTAAATAGTGCCTAGTTTGAAGGGGCATTAAGTGTATTGCCTTCTTGAAAATTCAAGTGCCACAAATGCAAATTTTTTGCAAAAATTTGGAAAACAAGCAAAATCATAGATGGGCTTAAAAGGTTATGGCCACCCAAGTACAAGGGGGTCATTTTGTTACATAATCTATAATTTGGTGGGGGAAGTGGGGTGTCCATTCCGTATCATTTGTGTCTTGGCCCATATGAGATATCCTAAAGTAATAGGAGAAAATTCCAGTTTTACATACTGTATTACCATTTTAGGTTTAGGGTTTAGGCAATGTTTATAACCCCGAGTGAAGACATAGATAGGTTTAGGGTCAGGCACAAGTATTGCAGGCTCCAAAAATTTGAGGTGCCAGAATGGTATGAATAAAAAATCTCATGCTCACACCAGAGTCCAGAATCTACCATACATGAATTGGTAATGCCAATTTCCAATATGGATACGGGTATCAATTTAAAAAAAGAAACAACATACCAACTGGTATGCAATAATCGACGGGTATCATGTATCAAGTGTCTGATTTGTTTCATCAACACAAAATTAATCTACCTAAAATTCACATTCAATGGGAGACTACATCCATCACACAGAATCATAATATTGAGATATTTGAGTTTGCTTCAATATGCTTCATGTTTAATTGCTCTGACATCTATTAGAAAAGTGAAGGAGGTGCATAGTTGCTTGGACATCTATTAGAAAGGTGAAAGGTGAAGGACGACCTTGTTGTCATAGTCCTCCATCACAATCTTGAATCTTTCAAGCTCAACATGTGGGTCCAACCATGTTAACATGTCCAAAGTAGTCCTAATTAGTGCTTAATCTTGTGTATTTCATTTTTTAAAATTAAAAATGGAATTTATTTATACACTGTTATTTCCAATAGATTGGTATACATAATTCTGAAATTTTTAATCAATCTAATGATTAACAATTATCTAAAACACTTTGAAAGCAATTGTAAATTATATTTTTAAATACAAAAACATTATTACAACCTATTCTTAAAAAATTGAAAATGACATTATCTTTGGAAATATTTGAACCCAAACCTTAACATAGTTGTATAATGGATATTTTTTTAATTTTTGAAAACAAATTAAATATTTTTTCCAAGACTTTTCCAAATAAGTAATCACCTAAGGATGTGGGTGTGACTTGTTATAGTGTGGTTGAACCCATGTATTCTTTGATGCATCACATCTCCCTATATCTACGGTCTAGGATCACTACCAAGATATTGTGGGGTCATATCTTCATCAACAACAACAACAAAACGCAAAAAGGTTTAGGCAATAGTCATTGCCTCACCTACCATCCTTATCTAAAGGATTTCAAGTTCTAAATCAAGTTTTCCACACTGCAAAGGGGGGAACTATTGTTGCCCTACAAGGGTATTCCCAAAAAGCTTTAGTAAGATGGTTATGGTAGCATGTAAAACATCAGACAAAAGCTAATAATCTCTTCAAATCTCAATGATTGTTTGAGTTGTGGCTCACATAGGCTCACTAGGAAATGAGCTTGCAAATGAATTGATTGTCAACCATAAAATAGGTTGATGGTTGTAGCACATTCCAAAGTCTCCTGGAAGAAGATCACTTTTGGATTGAAATGAGTCTTGATAATAAGGCATGTCAATTTCCATTCCACAAACCATTCTCAACACATGCAAGGTCACATTCCTACACCTACCATCCCTAGACTTCTTTGTCTAAATGATAGTTTTCTACAATAATCACTGGTACAAAAAACATATTTTTTACACATTTGGCAGTGACTAAAATGATTAATGCAACTAAATTACTTATTTGAAATGACTAGGCTAAATTTTTTTAAAAATCAAATTGGACACTACCATTTACACATGGCCTTGTGATGCCTACATGGTCTAAGTGCATATGATATAATGATTAATTTAAGTCATTTCAAATGCAATGTGGTCTATGATGTGTCACAATTGATAGATTTAAGTCATTTTTAATGTTATTTAAAGGATTTGATATGCATCGACATGTAGGTGTGTAGACCCCCCTAGGTCCACATGTATCCAATTGGTATGCAAATAATTTGATACGCAAGCAATGACATGGATGATTCTTGGTTTTTGCATCCAAATAAACCCCCTAAAAACTCTTTAGTCACATAAGTAATTTGTAGGTAGGTTATAGGTATGTAGGTAAATAGGTAAGTGGGAAGGTTCTTGGTAAATATGTAAGTTACAAGTAAGTAGGTATGTATAATTATTTGCAACTACAATATCACCAATTACACATTTCCACATGTAAGGGCTTATATGTGATTTTAAATAATGAAAATTAAATATCCTTTTTTATCTCATTCGTCCAAACTAGACGGTCTAAGATTGTTCCATTTGCACTAATCACATTTTGCCATGTGGCCTAATGTGAGAATTTCAAGAGAAATGGATTTTTAATTCAAAATTAAATCTACATCTTCCATTTTGGATGGTCTTAAATTGTGACATGTGGTGCAATTTTAAAATCCCCACATGACATGTTAATTAAACTTTGTTGCAATTGGGTAATAATAAACATCTAAATAGCTAGGCATGTAAGTAGGGAAGTAGGCTATGTACCTACTTAAGCCAAGTAACCGCCTACCTACTTAGTAAACTAAACAACCTGGGTAGGTAGGTAAGTAAAGAACTAGGTAGGTATGTAAGTAGGTAGATTTTTTTAAAAAAAATTTAGGTTTAGCATTTAGGGTCAAGCCTTTTTATTAGTTCATTTTAAATGAATTTCTCAATGCACCAAATGCATGTCTTTATATAATATACAAGTTTGAAATGAGAGACAAAAGATATGGCATAAATTTTCTAATTGTAACTCATTTGTAAATTAGTTTGTGACTAGAAATTTTATCCCATATCTTTTGTTCTTTTTTCAATCTTGTAAACTATATAACTAAATGTGCATCATTTTATTTTTTTTAATTCTAAATGTTATTTGGAATGAACCTATCAAGGAAACTTGATCTTCAAAATTGAATCCAAATTCAAATAAATCCTTTTAAACGATTACCTACTTACCTACCTAGACCTTACTATTTATTGCCCTAACTTACTACCTATTAATTAACCTATCCTATTAACTAACATAATTTATGTGGCACTTAAGTTATGCTTTGGTTAAACAAAAACTTGGATAAACCTTGGCTAATATCTAACACCAATATTGAGTTTTCACAACCATCTCATTTTGATATATATTGGTACAACCTTGAATGAGAAAAAATATATATAATATCAACACTTATATATAATTGCAATATATTTTAATAAAACATGAATGTACCTAAAATACAATTTTAATGTACATGTAATACCCTTAACATAACATTAATAAACTTAATACCTATATTAACTTAAACAAAAATATAATATACCTTGTAACCTTAGTAAAATGTTAATTTTAATTTTAAAATTACCCTACACCTTATTCATGATACACCCTTGTTATTAAATAGGTTGCAAGTAGGCGCAAAAAGGTAGGTAGCTAGGTTGTAAATAAGTAAGTAGCTAGCCCCTAGGTAGGCTTATTGTTTGGATTCAAATGGTTCATTATGTATGTATGTTCTCTGGATTTATTTAAAATCTATGTTTTCAAATAACATGTACATCACAAACTTAGCATCCAACGATTTAATAATGAAAACCATTTGAAGTTCCTTCATTCATAAGTTTGTACCTCCACTATGGAAAAAGGAATGTTTTGTAATTGGTTTTGCAACCCACCGCATTTTTACATTGTGAGTGCTATCGAACAAATTGCATGACTTACAACAATTATAACTCACCATATATACAATGTAAGCTTCCTAAGCAATGTATAAAGGCCAACCTCCTTAGGGATGTAAGCCACTTGTAAGTTTTAAGGCATGAACAAATGTCATAAGAAGGAATTGAAACGCTCACCTCCATGCTAATAATCCAAGGCAATTAACCATCCAACCACCTATTCATGTGATGACAAATAATTTCATAATAAAAAATATAAACACACACTCAATTTGAGTTTCACACATTATGAAAAAAATGTAAACATTTAACTATAAGTAACATGAATCAAAGTTGATACTAGGTAAGTAAATGGTGAATAGTTTGTTACACATGTCTACCTACCTATATGCTTAAGGGGCTTACAACCTACACTTGACACATGCATATAAGTAGAATTCTCAATGATTAAAATCTAACACAAATACTAGGTAGCAAATAATTTCTCCAATGGAATGAATAAAATTAATCATGTCATAATAGGCATTAACACAATGTAGGCATAACTTGGTCCATGTGTTATTAACATTTTTTGATTTGACTAAAAAAGTTAATTGACTTAGTTAAGTAAGACAAGCTTACTTTTTGGAAGGGGAGAATTTGACTAGAAACATACCTTTTATTACAACAAATGATGGTTTAATTAACTAGAAAACTTGGTTGAAAAAACCCTAAAAGTGACAAATGTCATTTTGATTGTTCACAAATTACACAAGTTGATTTCAATATATCAAATTTCATTAACTATTTTTTTTCCCTCTATTGATGGTCGTTTTTACTATTCATCTTTTTGGGGTCCATGCAAACATTCACTCATGAGGCACACCCACCCCTTTAAGCCACTATTTTTTTTCAAGAATATTTTTGCATCTTTGAGAAAAAATCTTCTTAAATTTTTTGAAATTTTTAAAAGTGTGCTTTACACTTGTCACTATTATGAAGGTTTATAATGAAAAATTACCAAAAAAAAAACTATGTAAGCATCAAAATTTGCCAATAATAACAAAATATGAATCCTTTTGCACTATAAAAATAATGGTTACAATTAAAGCAAAAGCATCCTTGGGTGGTACCACTAGGAACGTCACACCTTGATTTTCCTAGACCCATCGAACTTTGGAAAATCATAGGAAACATTTAAATAAATATTTTCATAATTTTTTTAAATGAATACATTTATTAGGTTCTAAGTTTTTTGAAATATCAATATTATCAAGAAAATTTTTATTTATTTTTTCTAATCATTACATTTAGAAAAAGTTTCAAGAATGTCACGTTTGTTTCTTTCCTTGAACTTTTTGGTCATGAACACAAATTTGAAACATGTTTTCAAAACTTTTCTTGGATTTTTTTTCTTAAAGTAATTTAGAAATCATTTTATTTTCAGCTTTTTATTAGGCAATTAATTGAGTAAGTATAATTTAGATATGAATTTCCAAAGTTAAGGCTATCAAATTTTTAAGGGGCTACTTTAATTAGGAATACAATTTTTTTAACAATTTCAATTTTTTTATTCCAAAATTATAAACTTCAAGCCATATATTAGTGCATGCAATTGATAAACATGAAAAAATAATAATTCATAGTTGTGAAAACATTCAAAATAAAGGGCCCAAGAAAATGATTTGGTTGTTTTTGGTTCTTTAACCATTCCTTGAGGTGAGGATGTTTTCGCCCATTATTTTTAAAATGTTTAAGTTTTTTTTATTCATTATTTTGATTTCAATTTTTTTTTAATGTATATCGATATATTGAAAATAATATTGTTTTAAAATAATTCCATTTGTAGTTATTTTTAATCTAAAGGTTGAATACACAAAATTAAACAATGGTTTCAATTGATTTGGTACATGTTTGCAAAATTACACCTTTCACTGATTTTTTTGTTTATTTCAATTAGTCAACTTGGTTGCTTGTCAATCAAAATGGTAGTCAAAATGAACATCGTACCCCACCTATTAGCATAAGCACCTAAACTAAGAACCTAGGTGAGCTAGTTGTCTAATTAAATAGGTTGCAAGTGTGAAAACTTGAACCCCTCATCCCCACATTGAGGGACCAAGTTTTCAACCAATGGCCATTGCACCACATTTTCAACTTGAATAATAATTTATGCCATTTTAATATTATGAACATTGTTTTCTTGACCTATCAAGGAAGCCTAACATAACAACCCTAGGCTACAAATAAACCTAGCTTAGGTACCTGGTTTAACATAAACTAATTAACTAACCTAATTAGATACCTAGCTAGCCCACTTAACATACCTACTTAGCCTAGGTAACTAGCATATATTTTTAAACTAGCTACCTAAATTAGGTATGTAACTATGTACTTAGCTTAACATATCTACCTACTTAAACAAATTATTTAGCCTAACCTAATTAGGTACCTAATTTATGTTCTTAGACTAGTTGCTTAACTTAGGTATGTAACCTACATATGTAGCCTAACATCTCTACCTAGCTAATCTAACTATTTAGCCTAGCCAAATTAAGCACCAAGCCTATGTACTTAGCATACATAGTACATACTTATGTACCCACTCACCTATTACTTATTTATTTACCTAACTACATACCTACCTACCAAATCCAAAATATCTACCTTAGTAGCTTAGCTAACCTAGCTATTTAACCTATGTACCCACTCACCTACTACCTACTTACTTACTTACTTACCTACCTACTTACCTATTCACCTACTTATCTATTCACCTACTTATTCAGGGCCTACATTCAGTCAAAATGATACCAGAACGTCAAATGGTCAATTTGAATAATCAAAATGACCTTAGATAGTTAAAATCCTATTTATTTAATTATAAATATGATTTAAAAGTGAAGTTGAAATGTTTCATTACCTTTTTTATTAGAAATGTCCATTATTTGGTCAATTTGATTAAATGTCACATTTGACTAATAGTCAAAATTATCATTTTAGTCAATTAAACCAATCAAAATAAACATGTCATTTTAGCAATTAAAGCCTTTCATCAAAATTCACAAAATTTTCAATCAAAACAAAAAAAGGTAGTCAAATTTGACAATTTGAAAATACATGTTCTTGTAATAATGATCAGTCATTTTGGATAAGAAATTTTAATCACATCAATTATTGTAGTCACAATGCTAGGGGCATAAAAGACATGGTTGTGTAATAGTGATAGCTTTCAAATAGCCTTCATAACCTTTAAGGTAGCCTATAATAATCCCTTCATAGCCCCTAGGGTACCTTGTGATAGGCCCTAAAGTAGTCCTTAAAATAGTTTACAATAACCACTAAGTATGCTACATAGCCTTTAAAATAAATAAGGGGTATTAATAACCCCTAGTAGGCCTATGTTATCTTTAAGTAAGCCCTTTAGTTAACCCTTAAATAGACTTAAGAACGCATAGGTAGCCTATAGAACAACTTGTAGATAGCTTAAAAAGCCCCTAGGTAGGCCCATGTTTAAATAGCCCACTCAAGTTACCCGAGTTAACTTACATTAAACTACTCAAGTTACCTTAATTCCTAGACCTTAACCTAGTTTAGGAATTAGGGAGCTAGCCTAACGAATTAGCTACTAGTGATTTGAATTAGGTATTAATGTGTTCATTACATGTTTGTAGCCATTGATCCCTATTCATTATGGAGTTGGTCACTTTCACCATGGTAAATTTGTCCAAGTTCATTCAAAATCTAATGAAACATTAAGTGAATTTGGCCATATATTGCAATAGTTAATTTTAATAAACAAAATTTCATTCCCTTATGATATGAACAAGACCAAATCTTCAACAAATTGAATGTGAGTTGGACTTTTTTTTTATTTGTAAAGATTTTCACTTCCAAAATAGTGAATTATGATAAATAAATAAAAGGCGTACCAACTTTTGTTTCTTCCCACTTTGATGTCCAAATCCACCACTTGAGTTATTGTTTCTTCCTAATTATTGGATTTGCATGGGGAAAATAGGTTTCCCCATTTGAACATGTTCACTTGATATGTTTTTCCATGGGATTGAACTATGATTACACCAAAATGATTCTATTGTACAACCCCTTAGCAAAATCTAGTTGTGCTCTAAGAGTTTAAAGTGTAATCAGTGGAATGACACAAGACATGTTGCATCATTTAGACAATTCCGACACCAACTTCTTGGGAAAAAAATCATTTAACGTTGCAGTAAGTGATTGTTTCTACTTGTATAGAAAACAAACAACCTCCAAATTGCCTTGTCTTGTACAACAAGGATTTTTTTGGTAATTCTACCAAATGTAGTACAGATTTGATTTTAAGATTTGTTTCCCCATCCTCATCCCATTATCTCTCACAAAACCAAACAATATGTGGGTATATCCACAATAAAATGAACCAAACCCAACTCCTTTGTCCTTTTCAAAAGGTATGGACTTAAAATTGGAAATTGAGATGGCATGCAACCACTGCACAAAATTATGGTTTAATCACATATTTCACTCATACAATACATTATTGTAATAAGTTATTTATTTTTTGAATTTTACAACTTATCTTTATATTTATCCAAGAGTTATTGGAAAGAAAATTGCAGATTTTGTATTTTACAATTTATTTATATATCAATTCCAATGACGATCCAAAACCATGTAAAGTCTAATAATTATTCAATCTATACGAATATGAAAATTTTCCAAACAAATCTAGATTAATTTTGATAATTCTTATGTGACTTACTCAAGACCTCATGTTTAATTAGTCATTTTTCACCCTCAAATGTTGATATAATTGACTCATATTTCTATATTTCGTTTTTGAATATATATTACATCACATTATGTAGATTACATGAAAACCATTCAATCTTAAGTGAAGTTAAAAATTGAAAAGTGTGTTATTCATGAGTGGTTACACTTCTAATGGTTCATTACATTGCAAACTTACCCATGTTAAAGAATGTCATCATCTTCCATATTTTCAAATATAAAACTAGTAAGAAACAATAAAACTTGAAAGTATGCAAGTAAAAAAACAAAAACAACAAAATGTAACTTAAAGAAAGGGTCTTCCCATGCTAGGATTACAAGCTTGGTGCTTCATATATAACCATGGCAAAATATGCAAAGTGCAAAAAAAAATGTGAAAAGTTCAAAGTCTTCAAGTCCTTCCACCAAGATTAAAAGTTCATTGTTTTCAATAGAGCATCATTCATAAAACAAAACCTCACAACCATAAAAACAAAAGAAAAAGGGATTATGGAAAAATGAAAGGCTTGGACTATCTTCATTAAGATTAAGAATATGTCACAATGTAATCAATGATGGCAACAACATGCACAAAACCTGTGTGAACCATGGTAAAATCAATACAAAAAAATACAATAACCCTAAACATTGAACCTTGTTAGTTGTTTCACACAAAATGAAAAATCAACCAAAGGAAAACATCACCACAATCATTAACCCAATGAGAGAACCATGTGGTGATTGCACACTATATAGCCCATAAACAAATCATCATAGAAAGTTTCTACATGGGTCACTTGGTAGCTCGTTACAATACAAATGAAATCCAAACAACCCTCACACAAATAGTTGTCATTGTATGGTTTTTCAATACCATTGTTGATAACAGTCCAAACTAATATACCAATACAACATTAAAAAAATTCCTAATGTACTTGGAAGGCACCTTATAGTTGTGAATATCCTTCCTAGAAAAGAGGAGGGTTCTTATGCTTACTTGTTAAGAATGTGAAGGATCTTATCTTACTCAAATAAGATCCTTCCCATTTTTAAAGACTCAGCATAAAATCCCTTTGGGCATCTTTCGCCTTGTGATCTATGTATGTTTAAATTCATGGTAAGATTTGCCTTCTGTTTTACAATGGATTAAGTTCTTCACCTATGGGACTTCCCCAAAATGCAAGATTAGAATTAATTACTATAACCTCATGAGGATAAAAGTTCTAAATGCTTTAGTAATTCATCCATAAATATTATTACTATTGATTATTATTAATCGTTTAGAAGTTTCATCATAATTTATGTAGATGAACGGGGTTGATAATTTATCCTATCCTCCTTTCAAGTATGTAAAGAGTTATAGGTGGAGCTTTAGGTTCATTTTCCCTTTCATGATTTCACATTGCTAATTTGTTATTAAGCCTCAAAATAACCCTTTTGTATAATGAACTCATGTCTCAATAAACTTATGTCATTTTGATTATGGAAAAGTTCATAAAAACAAACTTATGTCTTTGGTGAACAATCTTCACAAGGCAAGATCTATAGTTGCATGTGATGAGGTCCTCGTTGGGTGTAACCCACATAAAAATCACCAAGCTTTAAAAACCTAGATTATCTTAACCCAAAACATGTAAAGTTTCGTCTCTTGTATGTAATTGATGTTTTGTATAGTGTATGGGTGTGGTGTGGGAATTTTGTTGCAATTTTTAATTTATGTGTTAGTAGGGATTTAATGTAAAATTAATCTTTATAGATTTGAACCCTTCCTACACTATTTTTTTGGTTTTGTTGTCATAAGGTGCCATCCTTTAAAGAGGCAACAATTTTGATGTAGGTAAAATGTCCTCTACATACATTAGGTTGTAAGCATAGTCAAAGAAGATAATTTTGATGTAACCAATGTTTATCTAGCATGTTTTCAAATGTCACTAATTTAGTGTTGAAAATGTGTGCTACATTTGTAAAAAAAATATTTTTAATATATCAATCTAACATTTTGATAAGTTTGAAAGTAATCAAATAGGTTGTAAATACCATTTCATGTTTTTATAACCTATAACCAATGTTTTCCAACACAAAAAACACTATGAAACAATGTAAAAGCATTGTTTAAACATTATTGTTCAACATTATTTCAAACATAAATTTGACCAATCTTGTGTCAACACATCAACTTGCCAAGATTAACCAAAATGTTGCTAATGGCTCTTTTCTATTTATACCCACTAAAAAAATCTCATTTTTAATTCAAATGTGTAGATAGGGGGGGTTGTTTATGGACCTATCTATTTTTATTGATAAAATCCATATGGTTTTCAAAGAAATCATGTCATAGTGACATCATTGTGTAATTATACACATACTTAATATTCAACAAGGATATGTTGATGGTGTGTCCCCAGAGGATTAGCTAGATCCATAAGGATATTTGTAACAATTTATTCACAAGGCAAGTGTACATGGGCCATATAAATGAAAACCATTTATGATCCATTCTTGCAAGGCAAAGGTTTGCACTAATGCTAGGTGGTTATTTGATTTCTCTTAATAACCATTGATTCTAGGTATTTGGGGGGAAAACCAAAATCAAAGAAGCATTAGGGGTTGGGAGTGGGGTGGTGGCAGGGAGTTGGTTTAGGGTTTAGGGTGCAAGAATGTGAAAGGCATGCCTTTAGGGTTTAATGAAATAAAAAGGCAGGCTAGATTTGGATGAAGCCTAGATGAATGGAAGTTTGGAATTGAATGAAATGGACATTGTGATTTAAGGGTTTGAGCTTTCAAGTTGGTAGGATATGTGATACCTTGCCAACTTCATCTTGGCCAAACAACAAAAATAATGTTGAAACTTTGAGTGAAGTTGTTTCAAATAATTAATAAAATGTCACTTTTCTAAATATTCTTATTTTTATGTTAATAAGATGTCAAATATTTTTTAAATAACTTGCCAATTAAATTTTATGCATATTACAAAATTAAATACTTATTGGATGGATGGAAAATAAAATCAATGTACTCCATTAAAAAAATGTGTTTACCTTAGGTGCTTCTTAAAATATACAATGATTGGCCTTTTAGGGATGTCTACCAATTCCTTCAACCAATGGTTTTTTGGTAAAAAATTGATTTGAACTATGGTCAATTCTAAACAAGACTTTAATGGAAAGTTATGCAAAATGTAAAACTTCTAGGATAACATTCTAATGGCTAAACCCATGTTGTTAAGTTGAGTTGATTGTGCAAGTTGGACTCGTAGAAACCAAAAAATTAAACATTGTTCATCTTTTGTGCTCCCAATGACTTGTACCATGGCAATCATTGCCAATTTGAAATACTTTGGAAAAGAACAAGAAAGCATATTGGACCTTTTAAAAATGTGTTAAAAGTGCATGAAATGATTCACATATGCAAGTTTAGCCATCCCATCCAAAGCATTTGATTTCATAACCAACTTAAACATGAATTCTTGAATGTGAAGAAAAGCCACTAAAAACACCTTAGCCATCCAACCATCTCTATGTGTGGTATGAATACTCAATTTTTTTAATATTCATGGATGGAATATGACTTTTGAATTTATATGCTCTTTTGTAATTGAAAAACTATTAATGCATGAAGGTAAAAACACATTAGGGTTACCCCACTTTAGGTAAACTTTGTGAAGTGTTTAAAATAATTATAGTATCTATAGTTAATTTTTGCAACATACAGTTTTATGCAAACATTTTGAATTGTTTATTCCAGTCCAATGGTGAAAATGTAAAACGATTTGTAATCACTTTAATTTTGATCCAACAATCAAAATCTAAAAATATGCAACATATACATTGTATATCACATGTAATTTGAAACCATTTTGTGATGCTAAGATGTCCATAATTTTGGTTCCATGCCACATTCATAAAAAGAAGTTAAATGAAAAACATACATAATGCCCCCTTCATATATGTGTTTTCTCATTTCAAGGGGGTATTTTGAAAGAAAAATAAAATCATAATGCCTTTATGACTAACAAATAAAGCAAATGCATTTGATGAGCTACATGAATTAGGTAAATTTAATGAACTTATCAATATCAATGGAATTTAGTAGTTTGTATCCATATCATTCATCACTCAAAATATCACTTGTAACCCCACTTTTGAAATATATTTTTAATTTTTCATACATTGTGATGTATATAATTTTGTGATAAATATACTCATAGATTTTTAAATCTCCATCATTTCATTTCATTTTTTCAAAAATGGTGAGCTCAAGTTCCAAGCTAATAAAATATCTTCGAATTTCACAATCATAATTCCATTTGTGAAAATGCATTTCAAAAAAAAATTCAAATGTTGTAAAAAAAAATTTGGGACTACAATTTGTGAGGACTCTAATGTGTCTTCACCTTAGACAAGATAAAAAATCACCTTCAAATGATTGTTAAAGATGATTAAAAGTTGATAACTTAGCATGGTTCATTGGTGAAGATTTGAATTTTAAATTTTGTAATGGGTTTAAAATTGAAAGTGTTTAAGTTTAAACCAATGGGATTTTTGGCGGGGATTTTGTGACTAAGGGAATTAATTTTCAAACTTGTTCCATTGTGCAGTTTAAAATGGTCACATGAAATTTGTAGATATTAGCATTGAAATTTTTCACACCATGCAACTTGTTAGGCAATATCATTAAATTCATTACTCAATTTTATTGCCAATGGAAGAAGTAGTCTTTGCCAATTGCACAAGTTTTGTAATATGGAATGGGTTAAAGCATGCCCAACAATCTATTGCAAATTGCACATTAGCACCATAATGAGGGTTTAGGGATCTAATGTGAGTTTTCTTTCACCCAAATAATGGACTGGCATGGCAAAAAATATTCATGGGTCCATAAAAAATTCATCAAGACCATACAAAAGTGTGCACATATGTAGGGCTCCAAATTTTGGTTTGTACATTGCACAAGAGTGCTAATTGAAAATGGCAACTCAAGAATGATGGCTTTAATTGAAGGTAGGAATGTTGGCACAAAATGACACAAGGGAAAGAACTTTTGCACAAAGGAAGAATGACAACTTTGCAAAAGTTTTTTATTGTTTTCCAAGATCCAATCATGGGCAATGCCCAATGATCACCTATGTTTTATACAATTGCACTACTTTGTGCAACCAAAGTGATTTCTCCAAGCTTCCATATTCAAATGCATAGAAGTTCAAATGTTGCACATTGTTTGAAACAAGACCTATGGTAGAAGCTCAAGTGTTGCATGTTGCTTGGGATAGGATCTATGGTATAACCTTGAGCATTCATGTGTTTTGTTGTGTTTATGTGTTGTTATATATGTTTTTGTAAAAATTTAACTATTTGCTCGTTGCTATGTGTTTGTAAAAGCAAAAGCACAACGGTTTGTGTTTGTGTGTTGTTGTGTTCATGCAGACATTCAACTATTTGTGTATCGCTATGTGTTATGTTCATTAAAGCAGAATGGTGAGGGAAGCACAATGGAGGGGGACTAGAGATGCTCACAAAAGATAGGGGTGTCTTTGCAGTGTTGACATTGGGGCACATTGCTCCCTACAAAAACACTCCAAAATGCGGCCCTCCAAGTGAACCTTCAAATGGTCTTCGCAGGGCAGGTTTCCATTGAGCATGCTCTTATTCCACTACCTACGAGTTGCTAAAAGTGTAAGTGAAGGCATTTGGCATTTTCCCCAAGCCTTACTTCATATATTGTTCCTTGAGTGTTTCAAATACACAAAGTTTTGTATGTATAATGGGCTTTGGTTGATTTTGATTGGCATACCAAGCTCCTCTTAACCACTTAGAACATAGGCCCTTTCTATAGCCATATTAGCTCTCCTCTTTACTTTAGTAAAAAAAAACTGGTCAAATCTACTTGTGTTCTAAAACCAATTGTTGGATTCAAAGTTTATGCACTCAAAAATCTTTGGTAGAAAAAGTTCAGTCCAAATCAAGCAAGAGATGAAAAGACAACAAATTTAAATGGAGCTCATGTAGAACTTGCAAGAGCTGCCCAAGGATAAATCTGACACTTTCATTGACCAACAACAAACAAAAAAAACTTAGACATGATATTCAATGAATGTACCCTAAATATGGCACTCAAAATGACCAGATTTGAGTACTTTTTAAATAAATAAAAACTAAGTCAGAATGTGGTTCTTCAAATTAGGATGAAACCATGTAATTTCTGAAATGTGAAAATGAATGTGAGGAAGTTGGAAAATGAGCAGCTGCAACTTCAAAGGGAAAAACAAGTGGAACTCTTTGGTTAGCTCATGTATGAGTTTTTAGCCTTAACAAATTGCCACCACTTTCATTGGTGAATTCTTGAGTGCGGGGAATTGGGAAAACTTCACACAGCTCAATGTGGCAAAGCTCCACCAGCAGATCATTTGAGAGCTCTTACTCACCCAAGCCCAAATTTTTTTAAATACGTAAATTCCCATTATTATCCACACATTTACACTCATTTAAATTCCCCCCAAAAAACCATTTTTGCCTTATAAGGTGTTTTCTTTTTTTGGTATAAGTCGATTTGAAATTTTAAAATGGAAGAAATTTCCGAGGTGGAAATTTGGGCCTTCATTTTCTTCTACTCCATTCATAGTCAGATAAAAGAAGGAAAAGGTGGGAAAAAAAAAGTACCTTGATTTGAATTACCAAAAAAAAATTATTATTAGTTACACAATCCAAGAGTTTGTATCCAGGATTTGATTTTCTGACCAAAAAATTCGTTTTATGTTACCAAAAAATTTGGAAAAAATTGGATATGTTATTTTTCTATTTTAAATT
>Ga0209208_10002456_pt1 | contig 26546 bp, 25 predicted proteins | sample S1TSphfallax_3_FD_187694 | JGI IMG/M metagenome (GOLD analysis project Ga0209208, IMG submission 187694) | Host-associated microbial communities from peat moss isolated from Minnesota, USA - S1T2_Fd - Sphagnum fallax MG (SPAdes) (version 2) | ecosystem: Host-associated > Plants > Peat moss >...
CTAGTCCCAGGGAAAAAAAGAAAAAGAAAAAAAGAAAAGAAAAAATATTAAATAATAAAAATCTGCTGTCCGGAAATTCTCTTAATCCTTTTCAAAGGAATTAAAAAAATAAAAATCTCCGAGATAAATTTTTATAAAAAGTAATTGAAAATTTAAGTGTTGGTTTTTAGAGGAGGCAGAAAAGGAAAATTTGAAAAAAAGAAAAAGAAAAAGAGAAAAGAAAAAAAAGCGACGAAGGAAAACCCATACTTTGCGGAGGAATGATGGATGATCTCCGATGAATGTCAGATGATCTCCGATGAATGAATGACGGATGATATGGGTTGATCCTGCGATGAATATTGGATGATCTCCGATGGTTCTCACCAGGAGAGATGGATGATGTCTGATGAAGTCGGAATGAATGATGGATGATGTCCGGCGAAGCTCTATGAGATCTGCTGCTGCTGCTGCTCCTCCTGTTGCTCCTGTTGCTGTTGCTGCTCCTCTTCTGTCCCGCTGCCATTCGGTTCTTCTGCAGTGCCATCAACAGCTGGATGAGCAGGAGGAGCCAGCCAAGCCAGCCAGCCAGCCAGCCAGCAGGAAGAGGAGAAGAAGCGGCAGTCTGTAATAGAGAGGTTTGGTTTGGTTTGGTTTTGTTTTGCCTTTCCCTGTTTCCTTGTCTTAATATGTGGGATTCTCTTGCCAACAGCGCGGAGAACAGCTCCTGGAATATTTCTCTTCCATGTGCCACTTCTTCTCTTCTTGTTCTATTGTTGCTGGTTACAGTGTCATAATACTGTCGTCGGTCTCGTAAGGGAGTTGTTTTTTTTTTCTCTTGCGAACACTACAACAGCGTTACGGAACGTTCGGCTGTAATAGAAGAACTACTATTACTACAGACAGGCTTGTTGAAATAAGAGGTTATTCGTAATCAAAGTTTTGGTGCTTTTTGCGCCTGGATCGGACTTCGGCGGAAAATCTGATTTCTGTTTTTTGTCGTTGTTTTTGTTTTCCGGGAGTGAAGAGTTCTTCTGCCGGGGTTTTTCTTTTGTTTTCTTTCAGGATTGCAAGGAGGTCCTCATCTCCAGACTGATCGGATGCACTGTTTTGACAGGACAGTTGCTGCCGGATCTGGTCCACAAGCCTTCCTTCAAGTCTGTATTCTCCTGCAGTAGAGGAAAAAGAACAACGAGCTTGCAGTTGGCTCCTCTGTCCCCTTTCTCATTCTCTTCGCTCATTTTTCTGACCGGAGGCTCGCAGTCTATCTATCGTAACTTTGATCCTCTAACCTCAGAAACTGCAATCGCAAGTAAACAGGGCACAGAAAATCCGTGCGGAGGTAGCCATTGGGGAGAGGTAGGTGTCTGTGCAGAGAGTGGGGAGAAACATCCTGTATGTTAGGAAGAGATCCCTTTTTCATCAAGGAGGAGGAAGGTTGGAGATGAGGGGTAGTAACCCAGTGCCCCAGGTTTTCTTGCTCTCTGTGCTGCTGCTCCTTGTGACTGGACAGCAGCATGGACATACTTCAGAGGATAGCTTAACGGATTTTATCATTGACTCAGGTTGCAAGGACGATATCTTTGACATCACTAATGTAAGTATTCTGGCTCAACATCCTGTTCCTGTGTGGTCGAGAAAACCCAATAAAAAAGCTTATTAATTGCACATTTCTATGAAAGTTCATTCTGAGACCAATCTGAGAGCAAGAGTGATAAAATTTCATGCTAGAGAAAAAACACAGAGCATGTCTTGCAATTAAAATTCAGGCACTTGTAGGTGCAGATGGAGTTGTGAGGTTCTCAGAGATATATCCATTTGCAGCACTCATCTTGAGAAGTGCTGTAGTTTTGACCCTCAGAGGCATCTGCAACATGGCAGAAACCTGGCAGGAAGGTTTTCCCTCACAATTCCTCACTTTTCAACATCTTCACAGTGGGGAATTTTCAACAGGGGAGGTCTGGCTCACAGGCTTAGACCTGTGTGTGAATGATGCTTATGTTCTCAATCAGAAGATTTGGCTGAAACATGTCTGGTTCCTCCTATGTTGGCAATTCTTTGTGCACTGAAGGAAGGTTTTATGTCTGGCACATGCTAAGCAAATAAGTCATTGAGAGAGTCTTTACAGTGTTGCTATCGACTACTAAATGCACCATCTCTCCCTGTAGGCTAATTACATCCATGTTGTCTGGTGTAGGAAAGTTGTACACTGGGTGTAAGGGCCAGAGATGCCCGGCCACACACTGTGTCTATCACAGAATTTGGTGCTGTTGGTGATGGCAAGTTCCTGAACACTCATGCTTTTGAGAATGCAATCTTCTATCTCCGTACTTTTGCTGACAAGGGAGGAGCACAGCTGTACATCCCTCAAGGGCAGTGGCTGACAGGTAGCATCAGTCTAATCAGCCATCTTACTTTGTACTTGGATCAAGGAGCTACAATTCTAGCATCTCAGGTATGTATGTTGCACCTTTTACCAGTATTTCTTTCAGTGTTGGGGAGCTGTTGATGATTTGTTTAATGTTGCTAAACAGTCTGTACATTCAGCTTCTTCCCATGCTAGCATCAAACTAATTGTTTCTGAAACTTGTTTCTGGGAATAATAGTTCAATGAGGCTTGTTTTTGGGAATAATAGTTCAATGAGGCTTGTTTTCTTTGTAACCGCTAAATTCATATCTGTTAGCAGATTGTTGTTTGCAGATCTGTAGCTTTTCTGCTCCCTGAATTATCTTTTTTAAAGAGTGAAGGACTTTGAACTCTTAAGGATGAGCTCAGGCAAACCCAGTGATGTAGCATTTCCAAATGTGTCACTATTGAGAGGAAGCTGTTGAACTTCCTTAGTTATGTGAGCTTGTGCCTTCATGTGGAGCATTTCACATGTGCCTTTCAGTAGAAGTGTTTGTTTTATCACTTGGATACATTTTACAAAGATCTGTATGGAAGTTTCATAGTGCCTGACTCTTGCTCAATGTTTTTGACATGTCAGGACCCACAGACATTTCCCATCATTGACAGTTTGCCTTCATATGGTCGGGGCTGTGAGCTTCCAGGAGGACGACATAATAGTGTTATCCATGGAGAGAACCTTTCAGATGTTGTTATCACAGGTGACTTAAGTCAGCAAGCTGATCCAGTGGTGTATTGACTGATTGCCTTTCCATACCATCAGATTTGAGCATGTAACTAGATTTTACAGTGGCATTGTTGTAGGCATGGTACTCTTTTTGTTGCTTGTGATAGAGGGTGCTGCAGCCTTCACTCAATCACCCTTGCTATACCATGCTGATCAGGGCAATCTCGAACTCTGTTCTGAAAACCTCACTTGCTAGTGTCAAACCTGATGTTGATGGCATTGACATTCACTGGCAATGTGTTTAGTCTCCGAAGGTAATAATATTGCAGTAAGCAAGAGGTGCAACAGATGATGGACCTAGTAAAGGAGGGTAGAGTATTTGGAAGGGACATCTGTATGTGGCAAACTTGCCAATTGACATTATGCAAATAAGCACACACCCAAGAAGCATTGAGCTGAAGGTGTTGTAGTTAACAGCTAAGAGAGATATCCATGGTGAAGTGGATTGACAAGAGGAATTCAATCTTTCGTGGACTCTTGCTTTTTAAACAAGGAGAAACATGTGATCAAATGAGGCCTTATCTGACAAATTTGGAAATTCGAGGTGGCATGGATGACTGCAACTAACACATTCGGGGATTTTGCGGTGGGCTGCGGTATGGATGGGGCTCAGTTTTGCCTTCTGTTGCCCTGCATTCACAGGTGAAAATGGGACCATTGACGGGCAGGGATGGGTGTGGTGGGACATGTTGCACAATCAAACATTGGACTATACACGTGGCCACTTGGTGGAACTGATAAACTCCACAAACATCCTTATTTCAAACCTCACTTTCCTGAATTCCCCATTCTGGACACTACATCCAGTCTATTGCAGGTAGTGTGACTTAAAGCTGCCTCAATGTCTATTCTTCTGAATCCTTGTGTCTGTGATTGCTTCTTTACTATACTTGAAGATTTCAACACACACTTATCTGTCACTATGTGAATTTTCTCCCAGATTTCTTGAACTGACATTGGATCAGATTCTATCTTGGACATTTCCTTCATCTATTGAGCTTGTTCTATCTTAAATATAATCACTTTGCTGCTTTTGTAAGAGTCCTCCCATTAAGTATGAGTGCTTCTGTCTCCTGATACATGTTACTTGGTGATTGGATGTGTCTCCAGCAATCTCACCATTAGAAATTTGACTATATGGGCTCCAGGGGACTCCCCAAACACAGATGGTGTTGTTACTGGTATGTATCTTGGGTATCAGAAAGATATTGAGAGGCCACAGGTTCTTGCAAGTTGGAGACATAACATCTTTTATCTTGTTTATTTGATACTCAAAGTTTTCTGTTGGCACAATCTGAAGAAAGCAGAATTCTTTCTTTGCTGTGGCTCATTCTCGGTTCTCACCTACTCCAATCATCATACGGAGCTTTGATAAGTGACAGGACTGTCATGCTCTCATGTTTGTATACACAAACAATAGGTTTGTCAGATTCTGATGACCAAAATGTGTGTGACAGATTCTTGCACGAATGTTTGTATCGAGGACTGCAATATCAGCACAGGTGGTGATGCTCTCTCCATAAAAAGTGGATGGGATGAATATGGAATGGCATACAAGTGGCCAAGCTCCAACATTTGGATTCGACATGTGTTCTCATCAGCTCCAACTGGCGCTGGGTTTGCTATTGGAAGTGAAATGTCTGGTGGAGTCTCAAATATTAAGGTTGGCATTCACCATGTCTGATTTTGTCAACCACTCAGAAGTGTCTTCTAATGTCTGTGGTTTGCCAACAGTTCTGTCATCTGACATGAAAGCAAGAGTTTCAACACTTTTTCTGAAAATGTGGTTAGTGGTTTTATTGTTCTTTTTGTTGTAACCAGAAAAGCCCCATGGCTTGCAGTCCACTGATATCAGATAAATTTTGACTGTCTATTTAGGTATACTTCATGTTCTTGTGATTGTTCTTGCAAAGATCCAGGGAGTAACATCTTGCAGGGTTGCAGGTAGAAGATGTGGTAATATGTAATTCCAAGTCAGGCATCCGGATGAAGACGACAACAGGCCGTGGAGGCTACATAGCAAATGTTTCAATATCAAACATTCAGATGTTCAACACAGAGAAGGCCATTGTATTTTCAGGATTTTCTGGAGAGCATCCAGATGACAAGTGGAATCCCCAGGCCTACCCTCTTGTGGAAAGGATATGGATACAGAATGTTGTTGGTGAAAATATCATGCAGGCAGGTGAGCTACTGGGCTTACAGGAGGCCCCTTTCCAACGCATTTGCCTCATCAACATTGCTCTTGATGTGGTTCCAGGAAGGCCTTATTGGAACTGCTCAGAAGTAGCAGGGTCTTCCTCCTTTGTTCTACCTAAACCATGCCCTGAGCTTCAAGATCATAAGCTCTCATCAAGTAGAACATGAGTAGAGTCGTGAGTTGTGTCAATTTCCATTCTATGTCTCTGGCCTTTTTCCAGACTCTCAATTCTGTGGTACTTCTAGCATATTTGATCTTAAACAAGTTAAGATGCCGAAAGCCTGTAACCAGCCTCTCTGGAGCTCTTTCTCAGTCAATAATTTCTCAATGCTCTATTTTGAGATTTTCATAGCAGTGGTTCACCAGGTGTCCATCTCACATGCAGTCTAGTGCAAGACAACTCATGGATAGCCTTTCTCCACCCTGTCAAAAGTAATCCCTGCCCTCTTTTGATATTTCATTAGCAGTATGTGACCCCCTCCTTGAGAAGTTTCCACTCTCCAGCCTTCCCTTCAAATGTCGCTGATTTCTTTATGCCTTGTCTAACTTTGTCCCACTCGTCAGAGCTTTGCAGAGAGCTGATAATCAGCCTCCCTGCCCTCTTTTGATATTTCATTAGCAGTATATGACCTGCCTCCTTGAGAAGTTTCCCCTCTCCAGCCTTCCCTTTAAATAATTACTGATTTCTTGACGCCTTGTCTAACTTTGTCCCACTCCTCAGAGTTTTAATGCGGAGAACCTATTATCAGCCCCTATGTACCTTCCTTCTCCACTCTAGATCTTCTTACAGGAGTGATATTCTCACACCATATTTCACTTCACTCAATCTAAGCTTGATGCAGATGAGGTCAGTGGAATCACAGGTTTATTGAATGATTCTCAGTGCACATCTGAGGAATCCTGGTATGTACTACAACCTATCACTGTGCAAAAAAGTTGTGACCTCACTCTCTGCTGGAGAGTTGAAGGAAAAACTGTCAAAAGGCACCAGCTGAGAAGGGTTTTAGCCAAGGTCAAGAAGCTCAGCAACATTTAAATCTGTAGATGCTACTATTGTCTAGAGCCAAATTAAGATTGGGCCAGACTATTCAAATTTTACTAGGCTTTTGGATCAGTTTCCTCTTCTTTGCTAGGTAAGAGGTGTTCAGTTTTACAGGTTCCTCCTGTGTACAGCTATAGGGTTGTGGTTCAGTTTTGTCTGTGAACAATTATACTTGAAGAGCATTTCCTTTTAGTCTTCTTTTCACTTTCCTAGTTTCTGGATTCACCCACCCCAAGCCCAATGTTTGTTTGTGGGGCAAGTCTGGTTGCTCCTGTTCTAAGTGTTTGACTTTTCTTTACAAGGTTGAATTTTCCTTGGGTGTGTGCATATAGTCCTCCTTCCTTCAGCTTGAGCATGTCTAAGGGGTTTTGTCACTAAATCAATATCACAACTGTTTGTTTCATGTGAATGGTTGGCTGCAGCTTCCCTCCCCACTCACAACTGTTGAATGGTGGATACTGTATACAGTGTCTTGTCCTATGTAGCCAAACCTCTACTGCATTTGGAAGGTAAGAAAGCTAGTGAGTTTGGAACATGCAATGCACAAAGTTCTGGTCTTTTTGCTTTAATGCTTCATTTTGAGGAGAGTTCTGTTGATCCTTTGAATTAGCAATCTTCTGCTATTATTCCCTGTTGTGCTATGTTCTCACTTCTGCAACTCTCAACTTGACAGTTGGTAGTTTTGATTTGCTTTCCATGTAAACTTGAGTTTCCATCTGCTTTGGCACAGTATGTCTACTCACTGAGGAGCAGAACAATTGTCACCTAGTGATTCCTATACTGGATCAAATAGGACCATTCCATTACCCTGGTGAGCTTGTCAAAAGCCCCGATATGAGTCATACGTGAAGAGTATATTTGCCACTAACAGCCTCTTCAGTTAACACAAGATATGTTGTCCACTCTTGTGTTGATATCTGTGGATCCAGCAGAGGGCTATGTGGTGCAGGACCATTTGCAAGTTCATAAGGTGCAGGAAATTTTTGGTCAAATCGAAGTTCAAAGTGCTCAAGAAGCTATTCCAACTGTTTGTGAACAGATGCAAGGTGCGTAATATAGTTAGCAATGAATAATGAAGGAGCTTGATGAAACATTTTGAATCCAGAAAACCAAAATTGTTCATCTATTTACAATAGAACATGGTTGTCATGGTTATTACTGGCTAGGAGAGGAGTGGAATGAGGGACTTGTTGTAACATTCATTAGAGATTGTCACCTTTGGAGTATATTTTCACATTGCATGATCATTTGTTGCCTCGAGGCATGTTAGAACCTCATCACTTTGTAACACAACCCTTTCGACACCCTTTTCCTTTGTTATGCATGCTGTCAACACCTTCAAAGTATTGCCCAGTTCAGGCTTTCCTCTTAAAATGTTGAATCTGGAAATGTTGAATTCCTCCGCCAAAAACCTTATGTCTCTTGCTGAAAACCTCTCCTCAGTTTGGAGTTTCTTTCCTCTCAAACTTTCAACCTCTCCCATGCCAAGAACTTCACACATAGAACTTTCACATTTATGCGTTTCTTTCTCACGTTTGGGCATTTTTTAGCTTTTGAAAACCTTTCAGGTGGGTTCTCTTTCATTTTCATGCTCATGCTTAGCTTTTATTCAGCTTTTGAAAGACCTCTCATGAGTTTCTCTCACGCTAAACTTATTTTTGGTTGCGAAAACCTTAATTTCACACCCTGGAACTGTAGAATCTTTCATGCATCATCTCCCTCATGTCAAGTGAATATCATCTTTGGGCTCATTCATGCATTTTTTAACAAATGAAACAAAACTTGCACCTCACCTTGTCTTTTGCCCAAACTTGGGGTTTGTTGCTTGTGTTTAAAGCATTTTGTAATTTTTTTTAATGTTTAAAATTTTAATTAAATTGGCTACATATTTGTTCTTAGTTGACATGTGATTGTCTCGGAAACAAATAGATTCAACAAACTACATGGCAAGAGATTGTTTAATTTTTATAATTAAAAAAAATTAATTAAAAAGGATGAAAACTTATTGGTTGGATTTACACTACAACACATTGTGTCCTTTTCAATTAGACCCAAAAACAATTGTTGTTTATTTCAACTACATCTATAATCATTTAATCACATAAATCACAAGCAATGACAATTTTTAAGAATATTGTTTATTTTGATGTTCATTGCATTTAGAAAAAGTTTGAGAAACATAAATTCAAAACATGTTTTGAGAATTTTCTTGGAAGTTATTATTTTTAAATAATTCAAAAATCATTCTATTTTAAAGTTTTTATTACACAATTACTTGAATAAGTGCAATTTAGTTATGAATTTTCAAAGTTAAAGGTATCAATTTTTGAAAGAGTCATTTTGATGAGGAATACAATTTTTTAACATTTTAAAAAAATTTGAATTTCAAAATAAACTTCAAGCCATATATTAATGCATACAAATGATAAACATAAGAAAAAACTAATTTATAATTGTAAAAACATTGAAAATCAAGGCTCATGAAATGATTTGTTTGTTTATTACCCTTTAACCATTCTTTGAGATAATTCCTAGTGCTACCACCCAAGGATACGTTCACCCCACTAACTTAAAAAATATATCAAGATGTGTGTTCAATTTTGGTTGTGGAAATTTAACATGAATATATATGCAACAACATGCACATTATTAAAAACCTCAATTTTTTTGCAAAATCTATAACCTAAACTACTAGTTTTGTGAAGCAAATCAACCATGACTTTAAATTATTTCCCATCTTAATTTTCAATTAGGCCAATATATGCGTATGATATCATATTTAATTTCCAACAAATTTTCTACCAGATTTTGTCTTGTATGCTTTATGATTCAAATTACTTTTCATCTCACTAAGTATTAGTGTCTACTGAAATTGTGTAGAAAATTATCAATCCATTTTTCCCTTCTAAATTAAAAGGTTTTGCGAATTCAATGTTGGATACTCTCTTCACCACTTCAACTATGTCAAACAATGTCCCAATAGAATTAAAGACCACACAAAGAAGATGGACATGACCAACAACAAATAGATCAAGACAAAAAAAAATTGGTACATTGATCTTGATTTTGTTTTTCACAGATAAAGCTTACATGTTTCCACTATTCAAGTAAGATACTCATATACATGGTACCATGGGAATGACTACATATATCCTAAATGTGTTTAATTGCAAATATCTTGGCAATGTGAGCTTTGGAAGATGAGAGACAATTCCATTCAAATAATATCATTTTTATTTATTTTTCCTTTATGTACTATATATTTACCACTTCATAGAAGGCTTCATAAGGTGATGTAATGAAACATTTTCCAAGAAGAACCTTTATTCCACATGTGCATGCAATAACTTACACATAAAATATTTCTTACCAAATAATGTTTCATAAATTGACTTGTACTAAAGAGAGTTTCAACTTTTGCTTAGTTCATGATTTACCCAAAAGCTCTTTTTTTGTATACAATTTTGAAAATAAAATAAAATTGTTGTCTAGGAAGTTGAAAGATGAAGAGAAGATAGTTCAATATGACTTTGAAGGAAAGGAGATGACTACAAGAAACACAAAATTTGAAAAAGAAAGTCAAATATATCTTAGAGATAAAAAATCAAATAATGGTGTGTCTTTTCGTAAGTAATTCAATCAAAGATGTTGTTTTGCTTAAACCTAGGCTTGCCTAACTAGGGTACTTTTGTCAAATCATTATTACATAATGTGGGTGTAGTTTAATAGTCCATGTTTAGTGAATCGGTGAATTCAGTACATCCCCATTAGATCATGTTTAGAGGGACCAAGTGAAAACACTTGGTGTACAAGGACACATTTTGTTGTACTAAATGTTTTTATATCAATATATGTGTTCCTCATGTTATTTATTTCTTTTCATTATGATAAATCTTTTTTATTTTCATATTTTATTTCAAGGTCATAATATATGGGCAACCTTGACAATAATTAAAGTAATAATTTGTATTTTCAAAAAATTAAAAAAAAAACTAGATAAAATGTTTTTAAAATGAATATTTTAAATCATAAGATAATTGAACTTTTCAATAAACCTTAATTATAGTGCAAGTGTGCCAATAATTCAAAAAACCCTAAATAACGATGTGTTTGATTAAATTTTGAATGAAATTGGACAAATATACCATGGTGAAATTTTTTATCCCTTTTGTAAACATGGACCATTTGTTAAAAACATGGAAATTCATTAATAATTAATTGAATTCACCAATAGTTAATCAAATTTAATATTAGTTAAATCATTAATAAAAATTTCATTAATAATTAAACATCAATAATTAATTCATTAACAATTAATTTCAAACCAAAACTAGGCACTTAAGAACTTTCACTAGGCTATTTAACCTAAATTAGAAACCTAACCCACAACCTAAGGTGTAATTGTGAAGGTTTGAACCTTTCACCTTTTCTCACTTCCATGTTTAAAAAACAAGTCATTAACCATTGAACCATTATTTAAATGATTGATATTTTTCTATTATCAAATATTACTTTTAAAAAAAAAATCATAAGCTATTCTTTGCAATTTTTGATCATAGGTTATTCTATCATAAGGTATTTTTTATTAGTTTACATTATTTTACCATGGGCTACTATTGGTTATTTTAAGTTATTTTTTGTTATTATATTGTTAACTATTATATAAAAGGTTATTGTTGGTTATTTTAAGCTATGAACCATAGGCTATAATTCATTATTTTAAGATATTTTACCCAAGGTCATTTTTGGTTTTTTTTATCGTAAAGTATCATTGGCTATTATAGGCTATTTATCACATGTTATTTTATTGTTGGCTATTATTGGTTACTTTATCCAAGGTTTTTTTTGGTTATTCTATCATAAATTATTTTTGGCTATTTTAAATTATTTTACCATAGGATGTTTTTGGTTATTCTATCATAAATTATTGTTGGCTATCATAAGTTATTTTACTTTAGACCATTTTTGGTTATTCTATCATAGATTATTGTTGGTTATTATATCATATTTATCATTGATTGTTTTTGGTTATTTTATCATAGGTTATTACTCATTATTTTACATTATTTTACCATATATTATTTTGGATATTTTAGGTTATTATATGTTATTTTACCATAAGACATTTTTGGATATTTTAAGTTATTTATCATAATTTAATATTGGTTATTTTTTGGCTATTTACAATAGGTTATTGTTGGTTATTCTATCATATGTTATTATTGGTTATTCTAAATTATTTACCATAGATTCTTTCATAAACTATTGTTGGTTATTATAGGTTATTTACCATAGGCTATTTATTGTTAGTCTATCATAGGCTATTATTGGTTATTCTAGGATTTATCATAAATTACTTTTGGTTATTCTATCATAGGCTATTATTGATTTTTCTATAGTAAATTATAATTGGTTATTCTATTCTAAGTTATTCTTAATTATTTTAGGGTATTCTTAGTTATTTTAGATTGTTGTATTGTATGTTATTCTTAGTTGTTACTGACTATTTTAAATTATTCTAATCTAGGTTATTATTGGTTATTTTATTATAAGTTATTATTGGTTTTATTTAGGTTATTATACCACAAGTTTTTTTAATGTTTTTTTAAATTATTTTATTGCAATTTTTTTAGGCTATTATTGATTATTTTATTATCATAGGCCATTTTTGGTTATTTTAAGTTATTGTATTGAAATTATTATTGGTTATTTAAAATTACCTCACCCTAGGTTAATCCACTTGAAGTTATTATACACAAATTTGTTATTTTTTATTTTAAGTTATTTTAAATATTATGCCTTAGGATAAAATAACCTACATGAACATATAATATAATGACTTGAATACCCTAAGGTATAATAACTTATAATAACATGTAATAATTTAAGTTATAACTTATAATAACCTAACATAGCTTAAAATAACACATAGTATAACTTATAATAATTTAAGATATTGAAAACAACAACATAAATAAACACAATTACCATAGTAAATTATAATAATGAATTATAGTAGCTAGTAATGAAACATGATGTTTACTTAATGACCTTATTGTGAATTAACTTTAACTAAGGTGAAATCACTAATGTGCAGTGAACTTATTTCACTTTTAAGGTCCCATAGTAATTTAAACCAATGAAAGTGAATTGCACCCCCATTTTTGTACTATTGTATTCAAAGTCCCACAATATAATGTCATGTAATCACACCAATGTTCATTTAGATATTCTTTCAACCATCACACCAATGTTTGCTTTAGATCTTCTTTTGACCAAGAGCTTTATTTTTGCACAAAATTCGAACTTGACTAATGTTGGGCAATTTTCATTATTTTGTGAAAACTAGTGATTTCAAATTTTTCATAAAATTGTAAGGACAAGCTTGGTTATTTCAATTAAAAATATGGTTTGATGAAAACTATCAAAGGTATGAAATAAATAAATAAATTGGGTTTTCAAATTATTGGGTTTCACAAATGTAAAAACAATCAATTATTTCCAATGGTTTTCACAAGCTAGTTATTAAATTTATTATATTCGAACAATGAAAGAAATTAGTGTGCATGCAAGAATGTGCATTCAAGATATTTTCCAATTTACCTCCCTAGTATGTCCCATATTCTTTGCCCAAAAATTTGGACATTATTATATATACATGAATGAATGGGAAACCTTTATTGCAGTAAGGTGTTGGTACCAACACATTATACATTGACATTGAAAACGATGTTAATCAAAGTGATCCATTGAAATAAAAACATGATTTTTCATATGGACCCATTTTGGGAAGCACCGATAACCAATAAAAAAAAGGATTGCATATTACCTACTTTAAGATTAAGTAGGACCTTCAATTTAGATCTCTAAAACCTTTGGGTTTTCCCTAAAACCTTGGGCAAATTTCATATTTTATTTATAGGATACCATAATACATGGGCAATTTTAGCAATTATTTTGCAAACAATTAATTTAATCTATAAGTTTTGGTTTGACAACTACCTTTTTAATCCTGAAAATTTTGGCATATGTGTAATATATGTAATTAAATTTGATATTATTTTAAAAATATTTCATTGCATTCATGGTCAAATGGATGTAAAGTAACTAATTTGGTCAGGTAGGTATTGGGTTCAAAATTAACTAGCAACTTGAAAATGTTTTTGAAAATTTTGAAAAAAAGGGCTGAATTTTTATGATTTTTTTAGCAAAGTTGAAAAAAAATTAATATATGCCAAAGTCCTAGTTCAAAGCTACTTAGGTACTAGTGTATTTATCAAGTGTGTTTTTCATTGAAATGAAAATAAAAATGGGTGGGTTTTTAGTGTGTGTACAATTAATGGTGATGCCTAGTGGTTATTAAGGTGAAAAACCAACTTGAAAACCATGATAGTTGTCATTTCAATTATGAATGTCTCATATGTAAATGTTTTTGTGTGATATGCTTTTTACATTGCCAGAGTTTGTGATGTGTATTGTGTTATTGGTCATATAAGTGAATGTTGTAATGATTTATAGGTGTAGTTTCTTTTGAAAAGGGTGATGTTAGCAAAACAAACTTATAACTAATTCATTTTTTAAAACAAATGTGTGTGACAATGCAAGTTGTAAAATTAATGGCTTTAGGAGGTTCATGGTCAAGAACATTTGGGTGGTTGTAGACTACAATGTCCATAAATTCTTATAATGGAATAGTTTTCTTGCACTTCTACATGCTAAAGTGCACAATGCATCCATGTGTTACAACAATTATCTTAAAGGGATTCAATGTAAAAACATCTCCAACAATTCCTTTGGAAATTGCTTGATATCACTAAAAATAACATCTCACTTGTAATTGAAGTGTTGTACCTCCCTTGCCTATAAACACCATAGTTTATATTCTATTTGGTTTGTTAATAATTTGAACAACACTTGGACCAATTATGGTGGTTAGGCAATGAACAATAATCAACTTAATATTGATGACTATGGTTGGTCATTCAAAGATATTAATTCCTCATGATAGAATGCTTGGTAAACCCATGCCATCTAACGTGTTTTTGGTTAAGGATTTTTTTTCCATGCTACAATGGTGAAACATTCATCTAAAAAGTTGCATCGATGTCCTTTTTCAACAACCATTGGAGATGCTTTAACAATTTTAACAACATTTACTTTTGAAAACAAACACACTAAATCAAAATAATATGAACATTTCAAGTGGGGTACTTTTTAACTTCATGGTTTGTAGTGTAGTAATACACAAATTCTAATATTTGTAAGAATGGATTCATTTAGTAATCTTCAAAGACCATAATTGTCATACATAAATTCAAAATAGGGGTTACCAAACCTTTTCAACATGGCACAAAATTGTAAGGACTTTTTAAAGGAATTTTCTAATGAAGTCCTTTTGGACATTTCTTTTGCAACATTCATATAATTGTTATCAATTTTTTGTATCTTAAGATGTTTATGAAGTGCACAATTTATTTATTTTTTCATTTGTGGAAATGATTATTTTCCTCGAACAATTTTTGCAGTGTCAAAATACATTACAAAAATGTATTATTAAGGGACTCCTCATGTGTTGTTTATGGTTCACCCTAAAGTGTTTTTTCTCTATTTTAAAAGGCTTTTAGGATTGCTATTGTGTGATGTTGAAAACTAGTAATTCCTCTTTATCTTTAAGTTTTGTATTGGTTATGGAAACATTGGACATACTCATAACTTGCACTTGCAATTTACATCAATTTTGTTTGAAATAACAACTTGATTGATATCATGTTGTTTTTTTTGTTTGTATGTGAAATGTTTTAGAAAATTGAAAAATCACAAATGATTTACATTTTGTTTGAAAAACTATGCTTTAGATACAAATGCATTGTGTGTATTTTTTTGTCCTCTTGCACTTACAATTATTAGGGTTTGAAATCTTATGTTTAAATATTTCATTCAGACATTCATGTGATGTTTAGATAAGTAATAAAATACCTCTCCACTACACATTCAAAATGTGATGTTAACTTCAACTTTTGAATCTTCATGTCTTAATAGGAAAATGCATGAGTTGTTATCAACAATGTGAACTATTTGTTTAGTATATAAGTCTATCTAATCATCCGAGAAGTTTACATATTTGTTTATGTCCTTTTGTTTCCTAGCTAGATCTTGGAACTTTCTTTGTTTGAATGATTATTCATTTTGTAATCGGGATGTTTGTGGGTGAAAGCACATGGCTGACCCCTTTTGGGGTGTCATATTGTAATGCTTTCCAAGGATGTGCATGTTTGAATGTATCCCACTTCAAAGTTTGAAAAAAAATTCATAACTTTTTTGCATATTATGTTAGAATATAACCTAGACAAAAGATTAAAAAAAGAAGATTTCATTTCATTTTATAAAATGAGATATTAGAATATATTTGTGGAAACAAATGTAATGTATTTTTATATTCAAAAACACAAATATATTTCAAAAAACATTTAAATGATTTTTAGTTTTTATGAAAGTTGAAGGTACATCGACTCATGTTATTTCACATAATATGAACCATGTTTGGATACCATGTGATTGATTTGTAGATTTTCATATTAAAAATGAATTTTGTGAGCAAAAATGCGATAAATGTGTGGTAAATTAAAGTTTTGATGAAAAATCACATCCATTGAGAAGATGACAAGCATAGTTAGATGGGCCATTTTTTAATTTAACTAAAATTAGTTATTTTAATGACTAATGAAGCCTTGAAGTTAGCAGAGTGAAAGTGAGATTATGGTCCAATTATACCAATGTATATTATACATATATTCACGGATGTTTCAATATACATAATGAAATTTATTATTATTTTCAAAATAATATTACATAACTTATAAAAATAATTTTTGTAAGGTCCAAAAATCAAAATTGATACCCAAAATTAAATGTACGATGCTTTTGGAACAATTATTTTGTAAATATCATAATATTAAACCCAAAACTGCCCCAAAAGGAATTATCGTAATGTGCTTTCACCCTTGTAAACAAAAATCCATGATTTTTTAAGTTGGATTTATAGGATTAGTATTGATGTCAACACCTTCATTATGTTCTTTAACATTGAAATATATTGTGGTAGACAAAGGTGTCACAATGTTAGTTTCCATATTCACAATTCTAAAAAGTTATTTCCCAAGCTTTTTGTAAGTCTAGTTTTGTTTCATCCTTTTAAAACTTTATTATAAATTTCATGACTCCCACCTTTCTGCAATAAATATATAACCATTCCAATATATGTCCATTCTAAATTTTAGAGCCAGACCCACTCTATTTGTAACATGTGAAAAAATGGTGAACTAATAGCCCAATATGTGATGCTTGTATATTTAAGTGAAAAGAACCATATAATAAGCTTTAATATAACAAAAATTGTAATATATATTTTTTCAATGATCAATATGATATTTTAAAGACAAAAAATCATACAAATATGCATAATAAGATGATTATTAAAAATGCAAGCAAATTTTAGACACATTGATTTCGCATAAAAGAAAGTAAGACTTTAATTGAATTTTTGGTACTCCCAAGTTGATGGTAATAAGATGTATTATTTAATTTCAAATTTTTGCACATTGAAGGTGATACTTTATTAACTTTCTAACATGAAAGTAAGTTATATCATATTGGGTGCATTTAAGTTATGATGAAAAAAAAAACACCACAAAAACAGATCCTTATAAGGCTTGAGTTTAACTAGTTAACCATGGTATAACATGATTGATCAATTAACAAGAATATTGTTAAAATTATGATTTACAAGTTGATACAATTTTAAAAAAAAATTATGACCAAAAACATGAGTCGTTACATTATTATGTAATTAAAAAAAAATTCTCATGAAATGTCATTTTCAAATAAATTCAAGAACAAATTTTCTTTTAAGTAACAAAAACATTAGTTCAAAACAAAGATCATGCTTTACATCCCATGTTTTTATTGTCATTATCTTTTACTTTGGATTTTAACAAGATACATAATGAAGGGTTCTATGTTAAAAATTTACAAGATTCTATCAATGCATCAATTGAAAATTTATATTTTTAACAAATTTAAGTAGTGGTTGCAAAAACAATTATTCCTAACAACATGAATGCACCAAAATTTACCAACTTGTTTAAGGTTTACTTATTGGACATTTTTTAAAAATTGTATTTAAGTTTTCAAAATTGCATATTCAACTTGTATTATAAACTTAATGGAATGCAAGATGGTTTCATATTATAGTTTTAAATCTATGCCTTTATCATACTTTTACCCCTAGTATCTTTGGAAATTCCAATTGTGAACTGCAATTTTAAATCCATGCTTCAATGTCCTTCAAAAAATCACATCGATTGGTTATAAGGTGAGTTGGTACAATTAGATGATACAAAAATGACAAGAAAATTAAGATGCTTGTCTTTCATCCAATCTAAAAAGTCTTTGCTTGTATGCACTATACCCAACAATCAAGCAATCACACCATTTTTTTGTTGGTTTGCAAACTAAATTGTTGAATATGTTTTTTGAGATAAGGCTCCATGATTGTTTGCTCAAATTGTTCAGTGGTCACAATATTGGACCAATGATTATCATTGTATGTCAAATCCAAACCATTTGTAAGGTATTATGTTTTTCTTGTATTTTTGTGGAGGATAATGATGAGCCGTTCTTGTAAACACTACTTGAATTTAAGGTAGTAGTGTTTTTTGTTAGGGATATATGATTGTAGTTATTTGCCTATTGTCTTCATTGCTAGGAATTTGAATCTGTGTGGGGCATTTGCTTTCCTAGGTACATATGACTATTTGACATGTATTCACAACTAGGGATGGTGGAATGTTGTGCATCTTGGCAAGCTAAGCTACTTTATAAGCCATGCATTTGTCATGCATGATCCAATCCATGAACAATTTGCTTGATGTTGTATTACCAACTTTAAAAGTCCAATTCATGCAATGTTTTAGAAATTGATGCTACCATTCACATGTAACCTTGAATTGTTTAGGATTGTTGTGAATGATTTTTAGTGCAAGTACTTTAGTCATTCTTTGCAGTATAGGTTTTACAATTGAAATGGTTAAAGGTTGTCCAATTGTAGTTGTCTTTTGTAACAAATTCACAAGGTTATCTCTTGCTTTTGGGTAAACTTCTAGAGTAGGTAGATATTTATTTTTTTGAAATGCAATACCCAACTTTGTTACATGTCTATATTTCTTTTTCAATTTTGGATTATAACAATGAATCAATAATACAAGCTTGACTTATAAAGAAACCAAGTGTTTGTAGTCGTTCATAAATAATGCAAGGCATGAATCTTGCTACCTTCAATTTTTTTTGATTGTCTAGCTATGATGGGTGGTCATAAGTATTCTTGAAACTTGTTGACATACTTGCTTCCTTGTTTGCCCCTACACTTATTTGCTTATGTGTCTTCTTACTTAATGGGTTAAGTCAATATTCAATGTAATTTTGAACTTTCAAGCTCAACCATTTGGGTGTTGTCTTCTACCATTGGATATTTTTGTTTATCTTTAGCTTCTACATGTAGGAGTTCTATTTCTAATGCAATGTGCTTCTTGTCTCTTGTTATGGGTTGAAAAAAATGTAATCAATATAGCCTTTGCATGAGTTTATCAATCGTCATTGGAGGATATAATTCAATTCTTCCACATCTACCTTTAAATCACAAGGTATTGCAAGCTATAACTTAATGCAAACAAATCTACCGTTAATGTAGAAAGACATTGGCCTTTGCACACGAAGTGAAGAAGAAAATCAAGAAGCTAAAACATGAAATTGAGTTTATGCAAAGATAATGCCCAAAAAGATTTGGGTGGCAAATGAACAAAAATATAAAAATGATATATATATATTCATTCATCCATGTCAAGTTTTGAAAATATATTTAGGATCTATTTGAGAATCTAAAAAAATTAAAAATTAAAATATAGAAGTTCAATTTTGAAAATAAAATTAATCATTTGACAAATAATTGGCAAAGTTACCCATGTACTACCCTAATCCATGAATGATCCATGGAAATAATGTTGATTTCCAAATTGGAGATCACCTTAAGTTTATGGGATTCACATACAAATGCAAAATGAATCAACAAGTTTTAAAACTCATGATAAACCTTAAACTTAAACCCTAAACCTTAAACCCCAAATTATAATAATAATGATGGTATGAATTTTTTTTCGATACTTATATTGTCTAGTAATACCAACCCATGTTTATAAGATTATCAACATTTCTAAAACTAATATAAGTTAAGTCAAACCCACCAAAATAAAAATACTTTACCATAATAATTTTTGCAAGTTCAGCATTGGGGTGGGTGCCGAAATAATTATTTTATTTTTAAAATTCCATTTCAACAATACAAGTAATAAATAATGGAAGTTTGGCAACAAATATATGTAGCTTATTTGATAGATTTTTTTGGGGTGTGGTTTGAACCTCTACCACAATTAGACTTGTTAAGAATATTTATTAATCACTTATTTTTTGCAAAAATGGGAAGAAACGTAGATAATGTTTTATCAAATTATAATGCAAAGAAAATGTTGTTTAATTATTTTTGAATACTTGTTTTTCAATGGTGGATTGGCTTGAAGCAAGAAGCTCTTGCATTTCCACAAATTTTTGTGGATATATATTTCCCTCCCTTGTTATTTCCTTAAATTTCAACATTTCAAACAAATAATTTCTGAAAAATTCAGAAATTCCAAAAATCAAATAAATTACCACCACCACCACCAAACCTGAAAAAAAAATCCCCCTTTCCCCAAAAAAAAGGAAAAAAAAGAAAAGAAAAAAAGACCCCAAAGAAAGAAAAACCTAAATTGAAAGATGATGAAGAGATGAGGACAGAGTGTGTGGTGGATGAATGAAACCCTAATAATCCAAGAGCTGTTAATATTCTGTTGGTATTCTGTCGTGTGTTGGAGGCGCGAGGAAAAAAAAAAAACCAAGTACCGAAGTTAGGAGAGACTGTGGTGGATGAATGAAAAACCTAATGCAAAGACCTGTTTTAAAGATTTTCTGTTGATGTTCTGTTGATACTCGGTCGAATTCTGTTGATGCTCCGTTTAAGTTCTGTTGATGTTCTGTCGATGGTCTGTCGATGTTCTGTTGGTATTCTGTCGTGTTGGAGCGCGTGATGACCGTTGCGGTTGCAGCAGCAGCGGGCAGTAAAAGTTTCTGGCTGCTCGCTTACGACTGCTCTGGTTGCTGATCTGCTGCCGCCGAGAGTTTGAACAAAGGAGCCGTTGCCAACGCCATCATCATCATCATCATCATCAGCCAGCAGCAGCACAGCAGCAGCAGTAGTAGCAGCAGGAGGAGGAGGAGAATCATCACCATCGCCCATGTCCCCATGCATCGCAACGGCTTTTAGGATGTAAGTGAGTAGGGGAACCCCCCTTTCCCTTCCCGCTACTACTACTACTACTACTACCACCACCTATATGATCGCTTCTTCTCTCTGTCTCTTGTTTTTTTCTTTTGATGCTGATGCTGCTGGTTTTCCTCTTCACACGCGCCCTCTTTTCTTCTCTTCTCGTCTCGTCTCGTCTCCACATGGTTCTTTACTACTAACTGCGGTCGCCTTCTTTTCTTCGTTTTCTTTCCCCCTTTTCAGTTGCGATCTCGGTTTCCTTCTCTTTTGTGTGTGTGTGTGTGTGTGTGTGAGAGAGAGAGAGAGAGAGAGAGAGAGAGAGATCAGGAAGTCACGAATTGTTGTAAGGGGAGGGGAGAGTAGCGGAGTGAGCGGAGTCAGTTTAGTACGGCAGCTGGATTTCATAGTTTCGCATCAAGGATGCTTGCAAGTAACGTCGACGTACAAGAGAGTAAGAGCTTGTTTTCGTTGGAGAGCTGATTGCTGCACGTACAGATTGTGAAAATCAAGAATTGTAGATCACACAAAGATCGAGATCGAGATCGAGAGAGAGACCGAGATCAGGAGGGTCCAAGACACAGCATTATAATTGGAGCCTGTCGCGCAGAGAGACGGTCGAAGGTTCTTGTCACGAAGGTTTTTCAATCGGGGCATGCAATTCCGCGTTGCATTTTGCTCCCATTTCAGCGAGGTTTTTCTTGCGAGAGTAACACTTGTTGCAGCATTACGACTTGAAGAAGCAAAGGCTAGCTAGAGGACGTGAAGAAGGTGAGGAGAGGTGCGGAGGGCGGGGCGACGACGCTCAAGTGTAAAGGAGAGCTTCAAACATATTGTGAAAGATGAGTAGTCTTCTTTTGTTCCAGTTCTCGTCGCATTGCAGGAATTGCCTGTAGAGGCACGCAGGCAGCTCGTAGACTGGATTGTCCGTCCCTGTTGCTGAAAGAGTGAAGCGCGGGCGGTATATCCACATCTGGCGGGCGGAAAGAGTGCGGCAGCGCCTCAAATTCTTTACTCTAGTGAGGCTTCTCACACAGACAGCAGCAGAAGAAGCACAATCTTGAGAACTTTTACTCTCTAGATACATAGCAACATCTTTGTACTCTCCTGTTTTTCTCTCTCTAGACGGGATGGAGAGAAGTGACAGCCATGATTCGGCGTCGACGCTCGAGGGAGACAACAACGCTATGGAGAAGTCGATGGACAAAGAAGCCGTCACGCAGGCAGTGCAAGTTGCTCTCAACATCAGGCCACTCATCGCACAGGAGCGCAGCCAAGGCTGCAAGGATTGTATCAGAGTAGTGCCTCGTGAACCGCAGGTTGTTCCTCCTCTCGAGAATCTCTCTTTACCTTCTTCGCTTCACTTGTATTGTGTAATCCTTCTCTGAGGTGTTGAATGCGGGGAACTGTTGTCTTTTTGTGCATCTCTTCTTCGAGATTTTGCCCACTATATAAGAAGAAGGTGATGAGAGAAGAGCTCCATCTCGTTTTGCAGGTGCAAATTGGGAGTCATTCTTTCACTTTTGACCACGTCTTTGGAAGCACAGGCATACCGTTGGCCGAAATCTATGACCGCTGTGTCGCACCTCTCGTCGATGGCTTGTTTCACGGCTACAATGCAACTGTGCTGGCTTATGGACAGGCATGATCCTCAACATACCTGTGTCAAAATTGCTCACTCCAACTCTCTCTCCTGTGAATGCTTCTCTGAAGATAAGTTCTTCACGAAAATGATCTCCTCTCAATATGAGAGAGATCAATCAACTGATCTGTATGTATGTTTGTGGGAGAGCTGCAGACAGGATCAGGGAAGACATACACAATGGGAACAGGATACAAGGTGGGAGGAAGCTCAGAGGGAGTCATTCCTAAGGTCATGGAGACCATTTTCAGAAAGGTTGAGACCCTCAAGGCAAAATCTGATTTTCAACTACGGGTTTCTTTCATCGAGGTAAGCAGACATTGGTTGAGACATTTGAATTGCTATCCTCTAGGCAAGTATTTTGCAGAAGAGGGTCTTTGCACCAGGTTTTCCCCACAGAGTGTGGGAAAACTGCAGGTCTGTTTGTTCATGAAAAATCCTCACACTTGAAAAACCCTTGTATTACAGATATTGAAAGAGGAAGTGCATGATCTTCTGGACCCAAATCCTCCAACAGAAATTGTGAATGGTGGACATGGTGGAGGCACTAGTGCACCTCCCTTTGGAGGAGGATCAAAGATTGGAACCATGAAACCACCGATACAAATCAGAGAGACAAGCAATGGGGGCATTACCCTGGCTGGTGTGACTGAGTCTGATGTCAATAGCTTGAATGAAATGGCAACCTGTTTGGAAACAGGATCTCTCTGTCGTGCAACAGGAAGCACCAACATGAATTCAAGCTCCAGGTCAGTGTCTTGTGTACCCTCTTGTGAGGATCATGGAGTCGAGATGGTGTGGTAATCACTAGGGCGTTGCTGATGATCTGGTTTTTGGTTCTGTTGTTGTTCTGTTCAGTCGATCACATGCAATCTTCACCATAACAGTAGAGCAGCGGCGCAAATGGGATATGGCTCCAACAAGCAGTGCTCTCATGGAGGACTGTGGAGAGGATTATCTGTGTGCAAAGCTCCACCTTGTTGATCTTGCTGGCTCAGAACGTGCAAAAAGAACAGGGGCTGATGGGCTCCGTTTCAAAGAAGGTTTGAGCTTGAAAGTTCATTAATTTCTTCTCTTCCAATTCTCCGTTACAATTCCAGATTGATTGCTTCCAGGAGGTTGTTCCCATCTCAACTAAATCCATTTACCTTCTCTGCTTTTCTTGCAGGCATTCACATTAACAAGGGATTGTTAGCCCTTGGAAATGTGATCAGTGCTTTGGGTGATGACAAGAAGCGCAAAGAGGGGGGGCATGTTCCGTACAGAGACAGTAAACTGACTCGGCTTTTGCAGGTGAGTCAAGTTTTGGGAATAATTGTTTCCCATGCTCTCTGCCATGCTTTTTAGCTAGGAATTCCCAGATTAGACTTCTCCCATAGAACTCAAACACAGGCATTTTGACCTTGGGCTATTAATGTACTTTGGAGTTATGTATGTATTCATGTGGCAATTGTAAATCCTTGCAGGATTCTTTGGGTGGTAACAGCAGAACAGTTATGATTGGTGAGTACTTTTTCCAAATTCTATTATTCATGTACCTCGTGTGTGTAATCCTGCTACATACCAGCGACGATTTCAATTTGTTCAAGCAGGACCCATTGGTACTATATTGTCTGAAAGTCTACTAAATTTTCTTCAATGGGCAATGTAGCTTGTGTGAGTCCAGCAGATTCAAATGCTGAAGAGACGCTGAATACTCTCAAGTATGCCAATCGTGCTCGCAACATCCAGAACAAACCCACAGTATGTGTTTCCAATCAAGAGTGGCAATGCTTTCTTCTGGCTGCATTGTGTGAATTGGAGTTTTGGTTTTTCATTTGTAATGTGCTGGAGGGGACTTTCTGTTGCAATAGTTCCATATCATGACCCTAAAGTTGGTTTTTTCCTGTAATCTGCCAATAAATCTGCATCGTCTGAAGTCTTTGCTTGGAAACTGGAGTCTTTGCCTGTTTCTGTTCTCATGGTTCTTCTAAGTTGGACTGCAAAGATGAATTTCCCTGAGCTGTGTATTGCAGGTCAACCGGGATCCAATGGCTGCTGAGATGCAGCACATTCGACAGCAACTGGAGATTGCACAGGCAGAGCTTATGTGTGCACGTGCAGGAGGTCCATCTTCTGCAGATATACAGGTGCAGAGTTAGTGATATCACCAGTAATATTCTTGTAGCAAGAAGTTGAGCTAGTCAATCAACAGATTGTGTACTTTGAACTTCTGATTAAGTTGCTGGCAGTCCAAAAACTCTCTTCTGGGATGCAGAAGTTGGTGTGTGTTCCTCAGATACTGCTGAATTCTCTCTTTTAGAAGATTTTATCAAACCTGTGGAGTTGAATGCAGCTGCTTTCTGAAAGTGTGCAGATGCTCAAACAGAAGGTTGTCTGGTTGGAGGCTAGCAATATAGACCTTCACAGACAGCTGGAGGATTCTCGCATCCAGCTCGACAAAGTGACACAGAAGGTGGTGGATTCACAGGTATTTTACATGAGAAACTTGGGACAGTGGTCAAGAGGCTTTAAGGGGATAAAATTTCAAGTATCCTGAATAGGTGTCAATTCTTGGTTCTTGTGTGTAGGTTAGCAGAGACAAGCTCCAGCTCAAACTTGACCAACTGCGAGCTGGGAAGACTTTCGATGAACTAGATGGAGAGGATGAAGTAAAGGTAGCCCTTCGACAACCTAAGAGCCCTTATCAAGGCTTTATCTGTCCTAGAGGCTTTATCAGGGCTTTTTGTCTGTCCTAGAGTTCTGGATTCTACAGGCATGTAGTTGCATCCCTGTTTTGTACTGAAGGATGATCCTTGTTGTGCAGAATGACAACTTGCTCAAGAATTACATAACAAAGATACAGGAACTGGAGGTTCAGTTGCAGCAAATGCAGTCTTCAAGGGTCCAGCCAATAAATTTATCTAGGCCACTTTCTTGTCTTTCATCCCACTGTCTGGGAAACAATGGCTCAGAGGAAGAGTTTGGGGCTGTTGGTGAAGTGCCATCAAGTGAGATTCCACTGTTTTCATCACAGTCAGTTTGACAATGGATCATTTTTGAGATACTGAAGTGCACATTATACAATTAACTGATATTTCTGCAGGGTCCATGCTCGATTTGGAGTGGGGATGAGTTGTTCTCAAGTTTAAAAATGCACTACCATCATAATTGGTGAAGTGACTGTTTGCAGGTGAAGCTTCTGGTGCAGCTGAGGCAGAGGCGGAGGCCAAGGAGTGGGAGCACACAATGTTGCAAGAAAATCTGGATAAAGAGCTGCAGGAGCTTAACAAGCGTCTGGAGCAAAAGGAGGTAAGTACAACTACACCTATACTACACATCTTTCTAGCATGCTTTGTGCTAAATTTATGTACCTAAACATGAATGGAGTGATCTTGCAGGCTGAGATGAAATCATTTGCCAAGCCTGAAACAGTAGTCTTGAAGCAGCATTTTGAAAGGAAACTCCTAGAACTGGAGGAGGAGAAGAAATCACTGCAGGTATTTTCTGTGCCCTTACATTACATATGGGATTTGGACTCAAGGTGTCCATTCATATCTCTATAGAAGATAGTGAACCTAGAGGAGCCTTCTCTTTAGAGCAGGAACACAATGTTGGGATGTATCTGACTTGGCCACATGCTTTAAACCTCAAAGTTGTGATATATTTGAGAGTGACCATGATTGTGCAGGGGGAGAGAGACTCACTAATGGCCGAACTTGAGTCATTAGCAACCACAACAGATGAAAACACACAAAAGCTGCAGGAGACATACAAGAACAAGCTGAAACAGCTGGAGGCTCAGGTATGAATACCCACTCTCCAATCAATAACAGCACAGTAAGAGCAGTTAACTACCATACCTGTATGATTTATTTCAGTTACATTACATTGATATCACCACTGTCCTTGTTGGCCACAGATTGCAGACTTGAAAAAGAAGCAGGAGAATCAATCTCAACTTCTTCGGCAAAAGCAACGTAGTGATGAAGCCGCTAAGCGGTTGCAGGAGGAAATTCAACGTATTAAAACACATAAGGTAGCAGGCTCTGCATGGACTGGATATTTAAGGCAGCAGTTGTCATGTTAGCAGACAAGTAAATTTGATCTTGCTAATTAATATGCCAACCCTTGCACTAGGATGAGGTTTGAAGGTGTCCTAA
>Ga0209208_10002457_pt1 | contig 26545 bp, 21 predicted proteins | sample S1TSphfallax_3_FD_187694 | JGI IMG/M metagenome (GOLD analysis project Ga0209208, IMG submission 187694) | Host-associated microbial communities from peat moss isolated from Minnesota, USA - S1T2_Fd - Sphagnum fallax MG (SPAdes) (version 2) | ecosystem: Host-associated > Plants > Peat moss >...
TCAATTTTATAAAATTTTGTTTTTATAATGTAAATTGTGATTTTATGATGGAACATTTTTTTGTCATGAACTTTTTTTGTTTGGGCATGCACATATATTCTTCTTCTTCATTATGGTTTGTATTGACCTAAGGTGTTAGGCAACAAGTGACGTTAACTTCATTATATGTGCATTATGTGAAAATGAACAATTGAAAGAATTGGTGAACCAAAAAAAGAAATTTGTACTATTCTCCTCAATGTTATTCCTATGTTTGAACAAGATGTATCAAAAGATAATATAGTTTGAAGATGCAATAATACAAAAAAAAAAGTGATCAAATGATTGTTAAAAACATGTACTTGCAAATAATTGAAATCCACATTTGACATTTTGTTGTTATGAAATCCATCTTTAGTAAATTGAATAAGGATTTATGACTATTTACAAAACATTATATATGAAAATTTTGATCATTGTTACATATGAATAATTTTTAAGAAAAAAGTATGCATGTTTTGTGACAAAATCAATGGTCACTAACAATCTATTGAAGTAATGACATGTTTGACAATTCAAATTTTCCTATCATAATTATATAAAATTCAACCTTTTCAGAAATATTTTATTGAATAAAAATGATCCTTTTATGTATTCATGATTAATTAAAATTTTGATATTTTCATTAGTTTGTTTGAAGATTCATTGTCCTCATTATGTCATTGCTTTGACATTAAATCCTAATAAACATACAATCTAAGAATTAGTGATTTCTTATTATATGAATTTAAAATATCCTTGCAACTAATCAAAACATTTGAAACTATTATTAAAATATAAAAGAGGATTAAAAATGTTGGCATAAACCAAATACGACTTGATGAGATCAAATGGTTTATATGTTTCTTAAAATTCAAATTTTGGTGATCTTTTTCCCTTGTGCAAATATGACCTACTAAAAAATAATTCCATCTTGTTTATTGCATAATTTGTTATAGATGAATGCTACTTTTTAATTGTTTATTTATTACTGTAGTATCTTGGCATCTTTGACACTATTATATATGTATTTTAAAATGTAGTGATTTCCAAATCTACATTTTCAATGAAAAAAATTGTGAACAAAAACACACAATCTTTTGAATTATTCAGGAATATTTTATTCTTGACATGAAAATTTCAAATTTCAATAACTATTCTACAAACATGTGTTAAAGTTGCCTTTATATTACATTAAACAAATATATTTAAACAACTTGAAAATATTGTGACTTTATTAAATTTTAAATCATGTTTGCTTTCAATATCCCATGAATATGTTGTAAGGGTTGTGACTTTTTTTTAATGGTGCTGATGATAGAATTAAACGCACGGGGGGTGAATGACTCGTTGCCATAAAAGTTTTACAAGAAAAAAAAGAAAGAAAAGAAGGCATATAAAAAAGAAAAAAAAGAAGTGATCTAATTTGTGGGCAATATACCAAGATTTGCAAATTGGGTGCAAGTTGAAATGGGCAAGATTTTTACAAAACATACAAGTTGACCACAAGAATTTTCATTTTTCTAATCTTAAATTTTTGTAAGAAAATTGTGTGTAATTGAAAAATGTTCAAAATTTGGCTCTTGATTTTAAATTTTACATTATTCAAAGATTTAATATTAAAAAATTAATTGCATATTAACCATGAGTCACATGTCTTTCAACTTATTTTGACTATGTATCTCACCACAATTTTGAAACCTTTGAGATTCTTTTGTGCATGTTCTTATTTAAGAGTGCATGATTCACATTCAAGTGCATTTTTATTTCACCTTTTCATTCAACAACTACACTTTTATGCTTAATAATTTATTAAATAATACATTATTTATGTTTTGAAACACGAATATTAAACTATAATTAACATTCTTGACCTACACATCATGATTACAAATTGTTTGAGATGTCTTAAATTAACATTTGTTTCATATGAAAAGAACATGTTTTGGTGCATTTTTAAACCATTAAATCACATTCTATATCCATACATTATTTAATGTATTTGATATGATTAATTTTCATAATGCTCACAATTTCAACAAATGGTAACATTGAATTTTACATAATGGTAGCTTTTGGTTGGTATTAAAAATCAAAATTACAAATAAACCAATAAAATTCATTATATAAATATATTTTAAAAACTAAATCAATGAGAATTTTCAATAAATATTTTTAATTTCAATTAAAAATTTCAATTAAAATTAAAAACATATTCAATCAGCATTGAAAATGAAATATTCACTAAATGTTTTTATGAAAGATGACAAGTCTATGTTTATTTTATCAGATTTTATGTTTATGGAATTAATTAAACTTAATAAATTCATTCTAAACATTAAATTCATTAATATTTAGTGGGAAGTGGCACCTGACAATCTTTTAATATCATTTTCACATATGACTTGGAAATGGACATTTTAATTTTTCCTTTCTGATTATCACTCTTTCCTTGGGTAGTTCATTTTTTTGTCCTCTAATTATTATCAAATTAATAAAATATATTTCCCCTTTTAACTTTGGACTTTTTTTAAATTAGTGAAGATTTGACCTATTTAACATTTCCAAAGTTTGTTGAGCCTTTAAATTACTATGATTATTGCTAAGCCAAGGTATGGAAAGGACATCTCAAGATATGATGTTGACTTAACAAATCTTCCTAAATTCGAACATCTGTAATAAAATTTAAGATTGGTGTAATGTTTTGGTTGACTTAAACTTAATCAACAACAAAAACACATTTGACGATGCCAAGGATGATAAAAGATGAAAAACAACAAAAATATGAAAATGGTCACAAGGAACAACAAAATAATAACAAGCAATAGAATGACAACAAGCAATAAAAATGTGGAAAAGAGATGCTTGAAGCACCACGGGTGCTAGGTTGAAAATGAAAATTTTCTTTTTGGACAATATGGGGTACAAAAATATTGAAGGCTAAAGGCATTGGATACAATGTTGGAAGATGTCAATAAGTACATAGGAGATGTTGTGAGCATCAACAATGAAAATATTTTATATTTTATATATATTTCGAACTAGGAGTCATTGGAAAGCATGCTAGGAAGGATGTTTGGGGACCTTGGAAAGGTCCCAAAATAATTGCTTTTGAAGCAACAAAGAATGCAAAAAGGACACCATAGATATTAGAAATGGTAATGTTATAGACGGTGAAAATTTAAAATCATATTTTAAATATGGAAATGAAAATGATTTCATAGACAATCTAGGTATGAGCATGAATTATCAATGTTTGGTAACTTTTTTTTTTTAAATAATAATTTATTTATATAATTTAGATATATTAATATTTGGCCTTATGTCAATTGATTGTCACTAGTAATGTGAAGCCCAAGTTGTTGCGAAAAAGAAAAACAATTTTGAAGGTTTCTCACATTGCACAAGTTGACACCTTGGTAAGGAAGGATAACTGAACTAAAGGATTGTAAAAGATGTCGGGTTACAAATCATTTTTGTTTGTAGATGTGGTTGTCAAAAGTATCTAAAACTGAGGTTGTCAACTCTCTTATAGAAATAAGGCTCGGGTATTGGCAATTTTTCAACCACTGATGGTCCAGTTTCATCACCTTTGTAAAATTTACGAAGAACATCAAGTCAGGCAAGAACACAACAATTAGGACATCACTAATACACTAATGAAATAGAACACCGTAAATTAAAAAAGATTGTTGTTTGCCACACAGATCAGCTAGCAACGGAGTTAGCCACAAGAATGAATGTGGCACTACAACACTTCATGATGATGATCACACACAACTAACAGCTCCATCTACAACTAGAAAATGTGTCGAAGCAAAAAGCTGAACACCATTTTCAAAAAAAATTGTCTCATGATGAGTTCAGCTGCAAAAATGAACCACATCCAGATTCAAGCTGGGGCTCAAAATACAAACCATTCTTCACTTGACACCTTCAGACCCAATAATGAAGATCACACACAACTAACAGCTCCATCTACAACTAGAAAGTGTGTTGAGGCAAAAAACTGAACACCATTTTCAAAAAAAATTGTCTCATGAGTGCAGCTGCAAAATGAACCACATCCAGATTCAAGCTGGGGCTCAAAATACAAACCATTCTTCACTTGACACCTTCAGACCCAATAATGATGATCACACACAACTAACAGCTCCATCTACAACTAGAAAGTGTGTTGAGGCAAAAAGCTGAACACCATTTTCAAAAAAAAATTGTCTCATGAGTTCAGCTGCAAAATGAACCACATCCAGATTCAAGCTGGGGCTCAAAATATACAAACCATTCTTCACTTGACACCTTCAGACCACTCATCGGGTCCAGTTGGATCATTGCCAAGGGGATCCCATTTAGGACCCACGTACTCCTTCTTCCAAAGCGCCCTGAAATCCGGTTCCCAAATGCAACTAGCCAACGCATTCTTGTGCCAAACAAACTCATACCCAGCCTTCTTTCCTACTTCCCAACCGGGATGGCGATCCATGTTAGACCACGTACATTTGACAACATCAAATAGCACCCCTGCACCACATTGAGGCACATAGAAACAGATCAATGTCAGTCCAGCCCGACACTCGTAGTGGGGCTCCGTTGTATGTTCCACACATGTGTAACAATTGGAGAACAGATATTGGTACTGATTCCAAGGCATTATGCCGATCTTTGTGTACTCCACTTTCACAGATCCCTCTTCATAAGTGGCAAGCCTGATTTCAAATCTTCCTTCAGGTATCTTCTTTTGCATTGCAGTAGCACGAGATACCACATACAGCTTCATGTTACACTCCAACAACAAAGGCATTTCTGTCTTGTTTTGGTAAACTTCTTGCGGAAGTGAGTAGGCAGTGAACAACCGAGTTTCCAGGTCGAAGGACGAGATGACTGCAACCCATTTGTGCTTGGCAGCCGTGGTGGAATTGTTCTGTACTGCGATCCGCTTGCTTCGGTCTGCCCATTCAGATATCCAGTACAACCTCCTCTTCACCATCGCCAAGTCATTTGTCTGGTTCACGATAAAGGGACGAACAAAGGGTCGGCTGTAAGTGGTCACCCAGTCTTTTATATTGGAGTTGTAGACAGCAACAAAGACCTCAGGATCAGGGCAGGTTGGATCATCGTTGGTATTTCCATCATGCATTTCCATGCTATATCCAACAAAGTATATGTTGTACATGTTGTACAGACCGTCTACCGCTGGGTCAGGGACGACCTCCATGTGTGCCATCTTGAACTTCACACTCTGTTTGGGGAAAGGAGGAATAAATTCAAACTTTTTCGTAAGAGGGTTACACACAACTGTAATTCTTTGCTCCGCACTGTAAACGCCCGAATCATGGTGCATGGGGACCTCGACTTCACCAGAAACTTGTTCTCCCGACTGCAAACTACCATCGACAACCAAAAGCCCCTTCTCTCCTGCAATTACGCGGTCCACACACATTGGCAAAAAGTCCAGTGAAGGCAACCGAACCCAAGGCCGACACTTGTATCCATGTTCCCCCATCAAATCATAAGTCTCCCAATCAGCTTCGGTCATGGTTGCAACATCGGGCAATTTCTCATCACGGCTACAAGGATCTTGGTTGGGGTCTATTGGGGGTGGAGAGGGTGGAGGTGGAGGTGGCTGTGGAATCACATTTGGTGGTGGAGGGGGCTCTATAACATATGCCCCACAACAATGTTTCTCTGTGGGTGGCATTGCACGTTTCGGGGGAGGTGGTCTTCCATCGCAAGGATCCCTTGAAAGTCTTGGGGGACCTGGAAGGACTCCCATCCTCTTTGTTTCCCTGGTGCACGATGTCTTTATGGTGTCGATTTCCTGTAGGACGTCTTCCAAAGTCTGGCAAGAATATTGTACTGTTGTGGGTTCTGGTGGGACATCGCCAACATAAGCCAGGCAGCTGTAGCAGCCAGAATCATTGAAATTGAAGGTCGGAAACAGACTCGTGTATTTGCTGCCATCCTCGGGAGTGAGATGGTAAGAGGGAGACCAATCGATGTACTCAATGTCATCTTGTCGAAACTTCCTCCAGGCTTCGTTTAGTTCAGGGTTCTGGAGCTCCGGTATGAAACGGGCTATATCGTCAATTCTAGTGGTTCGCCAGCCGACTGGACAGTTTGTATGGTACCTCGGTGCACCTTCACCAGGCTTTCGTAGCCGGAACTCCCCATCAATCCATTCCATGTTCGCTATTCCAGAAAACTCCCCATCAATCCAGTCCATGCTCACTACCTCAGCAAATGTCTCGCATTTTGTGATCCTGTGGAGCTTATAAGCATTGGTGAACTGCACATGCGGAACTATGTTCAAGCTACATCGGCGCTGTAAAGATGCAGTAAATAGCGTCCTCACATGATCTTGACCTTCTCCACTCTAAAATTGTCCTCAAATATCGTGTAATGATTTTCACATACATGGCTTAGTGTGTGAGTAGGGAAGATGCACAAGAATCATGGTTAATGTTTGCTTTGAGCCCTGAAACAAATTTCTATGATTGGTGAAAGGATAAGATCTATGGCCATGCAGTGCAGAGATCTCGTTCCAATTGTGGTTGTAACTTGTGCTTCTGATACAATCTGTAGCTTACATGTTCATTAACTCTTTGGGCAATTTGGTTTGCTCTTGAAGGGTGATGAAACCTCGAAGCTACTATATTAAACTTTCAACATCTTCTTTGCCAGGAAGATCATGACTATCTATAAACCTGGCTGGAGTAGGTATAGTCCATGAAAGGGTGACGTCCAAGAGAGCTAAGTAACTCTGGGTTACACTGAACCTTAAAAACTGTAACCCTATGTTGGCATGTCTGTTGGTGTCCAAGCTGCACATTCAATTGTGGGGTTGGATCCTTAGAACGTCACCTGAAAACGTCGATGTCTGTTTGGGAAGATAAATGTGCCTTTTGGCTAAAGTAAAAGTCATCATTATCCAGACAAGTGCTAGTCTTGAGAGCTCTGTTGGGAGGTTGCTCAAAGATAGAAATATGTTTTGGCTGAAAGGAAAACCTAACACCTACCAAAGTGTTGACCTTGGTTTTTGCTTGGACTACATCTTAGAAAGAAATGGCATTGCAAAATCCATTGTCTCCCGGACTGTTATGAGTATGGAGCACCCAATAGATTTATGCCCTCTATGACTTGCACTCATCATCATCTTGCTCTTCCATGGTATGGCTATGTTACATACAAAAAGCCGCATTTGCATGGAAGAGAGTGCAATGCAACATTCAAAAGGCTGATCCTGCACCACCACCCAAAGCAGCTTGTGCAATCCAAAGATTGAAAATTGTGTAGAGGGAGCACTTGGAACATTTTGGTGTCAATTGAAGGAAGTGGTTGAATGCCAATTCCAGGATCCTTTAACTGACTACTTCTGATGAAGCTGTGGTTGTTTCATTGAGCTCAAAGCATGATCTAGTTCAACTATGGCAGTTCCATTCAATCCCTTCCTGCATGTTAAAGTAGATATTTCACCAGCACCAAGGTTTGAACTCAGCCTTGAGCCACCTGATGAGGGCAAATTTGCGCATCAACCACTAGGGCTTATTCAACATGATAGTACTTTCCTCCCAGATATGCAGGAGGCGAAGCTCAGGATAGGCAAAATAAGTGATCCTTTCTGGTGGGGCACTTGGTTCTTGTTTATGAGCAAAAAGCAAATTGACAGGGATGATATGCGAGACCTCTTGTTGTCGAAGCTACCAGTTGCAAAGCTTTTTGCAGTAGGATGTGTGCCCCAGTACAGCCCTTACTTATTCAATGCCCATATCAACCCATTTCTGGAACATCAACTGAAGCACAACAAAGAATATTTCCCCTCTGCATTTTGTATTCGTGAAGGTGAGCTTGACAGCTTTGGTGTGAGACACCCAGTTGCTCCTCGTCAAGTATGGGCATACCTGATTGCAAAGAAAAAGTGGGTACTGATGCCCTCCTTGGATTTCCTTCCTCCTCGGGTGACTGGAATGCTGGCAGGTGAAGGAGGCCTCTTACTCCTAAGTGGAGACCCACCTCCTTATGTTGATCCCCTTGCACTTGAGAAACCTTTGGCAGAAACCACGATTGAAGAACCCAAAGTGAAGGCAAAACCTAATGTTAAAGAAGGTGAAGAAGGAGATGAAGAAGAAGAAAAACCTGAAGTGGAAGGTGATGGTGAAGAGGGTGAGGAAGAAGATGTTAAAAAAAAGAAGGAAGTTGAAAAAGTTGTTGAGAAGCCTCCTGAAAAACCCATTGATCCAAATGGACAACACTTGCTCGTGGTCTGCAATCCAATTTCAAGAACCTTCCGAATACTTCCACCCATGCATTGTCATCTTGAGAATCTTATGGGCAACATTATTGTGAACTCAATCTCAAGCCAATATGTTGTCTACATTGTGGGATATCACCCACATATGTCCCAATGCCCACAGGCTGAAGGAATGCGAGTTGCAATATTCAAGTCCATCAAAAACAGGTGGAGGATATTCTCAGTCCCACAAGGAAGGCTCTTTAGGCCTGGGCTATCAAACTGTTATCGGGCTCTACCACTCATCACTGAGAACATTGAAGCACCCACCCTCTTCTGCACAGGACAGGTGTTGACACCAGAGAACAATGCTTATAGTTCAGTTGTGTTAGGATTCAGGAAAAAGACAAGGAGTTGGAAAGCTTACAGTTGGCCTCCTCCATCTGTAGTTGAGCATCCCCAAGTTGTAGAATGCAACCATAAGCTATACATAGTGGCTCGAGGTGTGAAAGAGCCCATAACCATCACAATCTGGAACTTCATCCCCCATGACTACAGTATTCCTGATTGTCAACAAGTCACAAAGATGCCAGCTCCCATGTTTAGGAAAGTCTTCCCTTATGGTTTCCACATACGATCTGACTATGATTGTGTGTCAAGTATGGGTTGTATCATGTTTGCTTGTCGTGATAGGGCAGCACTTATTTCATGCTACAATGTGAAGAAGAATTCTTGGAGCTTATTCCCGGAGCTTTACCCTTGCTTTCAAAAGAACCTCACATACTTGGGGAACTGGAAGTATGAGCCAGCAGCACATGCACAGGTGTAGATTGGATTTAAAATTTTGCAATGTTTGGAGGATTACTGATAGGTGGTGAGATGACTGTGTAGACTTCTAAAGAGGTTAATTAAAAGTTAGCAAAACAGCTTTGTGTACTTAAATTGTAACTTCTACAATCTGTTGCATGCATTATCAACGCTGATAATGCAATAGCAGACATGTCCTCATTGGCGTATGTTAGCTACACTTTTCTGCACTTGAATTATCTTAGCAGGAAAGTAGCTGTGGGTTCTTGCTCAAACCCATCAACCAAATACTAGATACCTAACCGACAAGGCAACTCTCTATCACTCACATTGCCTACATCATAAAGTAACCAGTGGGAGTAAAGTCAAGCCTATCATAGGTGTGAATATTGATGGATAAGTCCAAATTCATACAAAGAAGTCTTATAGGTTGCTACTAGCAATGGTCTATTCCAAACTACTCAACATCTACCTCAACCAACTATGGATAGAGTTCTACATGTCCTCTTCCTGAATCCTATCAAACCCCTTCTTCTCTTCTATGTCCTCTTTTTGAATGTAGAGAAAATAGTTACAACAAATTACAAGTGGTAATTCTCATAGATTCCTACATCAGTTTGCCAATGAATTCTCAAAATTTCAACCTTTTCTCAAATACACCAACAATTTAGACCTCTCTCTAACCTTTTCTCAATTCATTGCCAATAGATATTCTAAATGCATTGGTTTATGGTAGACAACTAATATGGACTATGCCAGCTTAGTAGATTTTGCCTACTGTTGGATTTTGTTGGTTTGTCAGGGTGTTTTTAACCAATTTGCTTCTTGTTGATTTAGTTGACCTTTAGGCTTACCACCCTCCAACTAGCCATCTTCCTTAACTTGACATCCTGTACACAAATTCTTTGGCAAGCTAGACGAACCAACTTTAAAACATCATGGTCACTGCGACACCTATCGCACCTTGTCACATGGTCGTATGTCACTTTTGATTGCCACAATTCTTTCAAAGTTGTGAATTGCAAATGTGGAAAACACAAACAACTTAGAATCTAACTTTTTGACAACAATAAATCAAGGCAAAACATGGGTCAGTTCAATGAATTAGCAACTGGTTATATATCATCCTTCTTATCAAGAGACAAGATTTGAAATATAAACTGCGTTAAGAAATTACTTGAAACATGGACTCCTATTAGTATTTAGGTTTTAGAAACATGGTAAAGGAATCATATTATGAATGAATAACTTCAATAGGTTCTCTAAACAAGAATAATACAAAATCAAAACATGACTAACTTAGAGACCACATGAAACATTGGGTAAACCACTTGAAGACTCGTAACATTGGGTTATGAACAACATGGAGTCAAATTATTACTTACATATGCAAATGACCTAAAATGTGAACTATTAAAAACAAATATGAATCAATTTTTTTTGAAAACATTCATAATTGAGATCTTTGTTGTGTGCAACCAAATTGACACCCAATATTATCAAAATTGAGAAGACTCACACATTTAAAACAGCGCACAAATGGTTGACACAAAGGCTTGTGTTTTCTATTTTATGCTTTGAACTTGGATTCATGCGATTTGCAAGTGCGTACATTTTGTAACACAACAAAAGAGGAAACTTTGGGTAATACCCCACAACCATAAAATAATTAGAATGTTATTCACATTGAATTGGGTTCCATCAACAAATAAATTAGAACATTTCCTACACCAAACCAAGTTTCAACAACAAATAATTTTTTTATAAATTTAATGTTCTACAACAAATACATAACATTTTGAAAAATTATTTAAATGAAATAAACACATGTAATGACTTGAAACATGAGTTACAAGTTTACTTTAAAATGAGCATGAATCAAAAGTTTCAAAAACATGCAGAATTAAAATCTTGAAACTTGTTTAGTGAAATGAAGGCAACACATAGAATGACCTAAGACATGACCTACTCAAAAACAAACATGAATCAAGAGTTTCAGGAACGTGCAAAATTAAGATCTTGAAGCTTGTTTAGTGAACTCAAAGCAAGACATAAGAATGGTTTGAGAAAGGTCCCCACCAAGGAGCTTTAATAATAATTCAAATTAGGAAGATGGTGGAGAGCTTCGAATGGAAAATGCCTTCAATGTTGATGTTTATATATATAGAGGACAAATTGTGATTATGCATTGCATTTAAAATGAGTAGAGAATGCACTCAATTCAAAAATCTTCGTGCAACTTCAATCCATTTGGAATGGAAACATGATTGCACATTTTCATGCATGTCTATTGGGTGGTGGGAATCAAAGTTCATATACTCCAAAGACCCATGATACCTTATCACCAAAATAAAAATAATCATACAACAAAGAAAGCAATGACTGGAACAAATAGTGAAACCATTCATGCCTATCCTCCATCCAACATGGTTGTAAATTTTTAGGGAGCAATAAATCAGAACTAAAATGTAGCACAAAACATAACTATATTTCATTAACACAAAAGTAAAAATTAGTGTACTAGAGCTACATCTCATTAATGCAGCATCCATACTATTGAAACACTGCTCTTCCAAGTTACCAACTCTACATCCCTGGTAGGATAGATAGACCAATGAACAAACATTCAAGTTTTCAACAAGGTTCAAATCCTAAGACATTGGTCCTTGGCCTCTCAAGTTCAAAAAGATTTTTGTTAGAGCTCAATTTGATGCATTCATAGTCGTTTAAATCATTCAAAATGAACCTAAAATGAGAAAAATATGAGGTATTAATTGTAAATTTGGACATCATTGCTGGTGCTAAGTCATAACCCAAATTTGTTTAGTATGGCATGATGGTGATGAGGGGCCAATGATTTGTTTGGGTGAAAATTTGGTCACTTTGTGAAAGATGATATTTTGGCTTATGTTTTAAAGCTGGAGATTAGTTATAGAGTTATAATAATATCTTGAAGGATTTATTCAGGTTTCTTTTAGAGGATTTTTTTGAAGTGCCTTGTAGAGATTGAGAGATTAGCAGTTCCAGGACGCGATGGTTTTGTGGGTGATTTGGCCTTTGAGAACCAGAAGCTTTAGATACAGTGTTGTTGGTCTTGTCTGAGACATATTTCTCCTTGGGCGTGGAACCAACCCCAGGGTTGGTATTCTTGAGGTCCTTGTTTGAAGATTGCTTTCAGGAATTTTCTGCTATGGAAATTCACGGGACTGTGTGTATTTGCATTTGGGCTTCTTCATTACTACCCACCTGCTTTCAGGGTATATGGTGTGTCAGTTCTCCATGAAACTTGTTTCAAATTGACTTCAGTTAAAAACACCGAGTTTTAGGTCTGTTGTCGAGTGCTAGATGTAAGCATCAGTGGCATTGTAGAGTTTGGTAGACAGCGGTTTAGCGCGGAAATAATTTGGCCGCGCACGAAAATTTTGATTGAAATGGGCCGCCAGGAAACGAAACAAGAGTTTTTATTATGCATGAGGAAGGTGCCGTTGGGATGGGTAGATCGCCATCTACAGAAGATCAATGCTGTCTGCATGGAAGGGAAGAGACGAAGTGCACATTTGAGCATGATGTGGGAACTTGGTGCATATAAGCACTGGAAATTTGATGAGACTATGAAGAGCTGGGCACGAGTTGTACTCGATGAGAAGAAACGTGCACTTCATGAGCTTGGCTGGAAAAATCATCAGAAAAATATTAACCGCACTATCCAATTCTGGACTCGCACTGTGCAAATCTATGCAAGTTACAAGGTGCAAGTTACTCCGAATTTGCAATTGCATTTTTTCCAAACCTTTTGATGTTGTGGATGTCTGGGGTGTAGGAGCAAAACCCTACCACACTATTCTAGCAGTCATGTCAGTAAACTGCTGGGTTATTAGAGCTTGCCACTTGTGGCTTAGGGTGAGATGTTATGGCACTCAATGGTACATTGAATGCATCTGGATTCTTCAGAGTAGTCATCTTCAGGGTTTGCATTTGTGTTATGTTTCCTGATCTTTTGTAGTCTGCAGTGGCTGTGGCATCCCTGCAGAAGAGGAGATAAATAATCTAGAAAATGACAATAAGTGTCTGCATTTCTCTCAGACTCTGCAATTGCGAGTAAAATTTGTGAAGCATGAAGCAGAACAAGAGCGCATGTGGGAAGATCAACATGAATGGGCTGCAGATAGACTATACTCTCTGTGCACAGACCTTGGTGGCTTTTTTCTCAAGGTGAAGCATCTAATCTGGTGGTGTTCTGAATCTTTGGGTAACTTTTTATTTGCTCAGTGCAATGAACTGCAGTGAGTGGGATACCCCCAGACTACAGACAAAGAGTGTGATTTGTCTTGCTGCTTCTTTGCTATATCTGTGTGGAATACTGTCCATGCTGAGCGGCTTTTGTGTTATCATTCATGATAAGGTTGATGGTCTGATGCCTTGTGTGCAACATTCATAAGGTTATGAGTGCACTCATTCTTCTCATGTAACCTTCAAAGTGTTGTTGTGGAGTTTCCTCTGCAATCTCATTATATGTTTTCCAGTGACTTTAGCAGATGTTCTGTATCCAAGTTGTCACCAATTGTGTGCTTAAAGGATATGTTTAGGGTGCAGGAGGCCCCAACCACTACCCTCTATGTAAGGCTCTCTAAGACATAGGATTAGATGCTTTCTTGTGCAGTGACAACCTTAAATGAAAGGAATCTTAACCTCACAAGCTTGCTGCAGCTTAACTGAGGATACTGTTGACTTTTTTTATTAGTTGTGTCTCTTGAGTGCTAGTCAGCATCATGACTGGGCTTCCTGTTGCTTCCAGAAATGCAACAGAAACTCAGGACACAGATGTTTGTACAATGGTTTGCCTGATATTTTAGGTGGATTATTATTTAGTTATCTACACCCACCTTTGTGAGCTGATGAAGTCAGTGATGGTCTGACACTTTGTGAGTCACTCATGAGGTTTTCATCACACTCATTTACATTGTGTCACCTTCAAAGAGTTGTTGTGGAGTTTTCTCTGCAATCTCATAGATACGTACTGCTTTTGTGTTACTTTTGTTTTAGGTATTTGCTTCCTTTCAGTTTCAGTTTGTGAAGCAGATCTGAATGCAACCTCTGCCTGAATGTGATGCTCTTTGACTGAGGTGTTCCTGTCATTTCAATTCCTTGAAGGCCCATTGCTCTTTCACAGCCCCAAACTTGGCATGGGTCTAGGCCAGAAGTTCAATACATGGGTGGTCTTATTTATTGAAACAATGCTTTGTTTAGTGTAAAGTAAATAGCCCATCCTGCAGTGGTAGTGGGTTCAATTCATCACTAGGACATGCTAGATGTTGCCCATACTAGCAAACCAGCTACAACGAGGGCCACTAGGAAGTAAATCCCATAAGTGTGGGAACCAAAGGGCTCCTGAGTCCTTGGGGAGCACAGGGAATCAAGTTGCTGCCCTTGTAGAAGTTAGAATGTGCCAACACTTGAAAAGGAGGCAGTGCCCTCAGAGGTCAAGTCACACTCAGTTACAATTTGTCAGGAGACATTTATTTTTCCCAATACATTATTTCAACTCAATATCATTGACAGTGTTGGGTGTCCCTAAATATGAGAGCAGTCAGCACAATTACTGGCAAAGCCAGATTTGTCACCGATGCCATGGGTGAGGAAGCTGGTAGTCTTATGTGATGGAGCACCAGAAACACCATACAAGATGGTTCAAAAAGTTATTGAGCAAGAATTTGGAAAGCCAATGGACTCTATCTTTGAGCGATTTGATTGCAAGCCCCTTGGTTCTGCATCAGTGGCCCAGGTAAGGCATTGTGTAGCTGATGCAGTGAAAGAATCATGGTTTGAACACATTATTATATATTGGGAATAGACATTTTCTAAGAATTTGAAAGGATATTCCAGGTTTCAGGAACCATTTGAAACACAATTTTTTCTCTGCTTTTTCTTGGGGATGCTTGTGATCCATCAGGTGCACTTACAGGGTAGATGGTAAGGAATAGTAAGTATGAACAGGTCAGAGACCTTGAAGGAGGGCCTAAATATGGCCAGCTCACATGAGGTCATTACATCTCTTGATGAAAAAGCTGGAATCTTTGGGAATTCTGGTTATTATGTAGGTCCATCGTGCGAGAGTCAGGGGTGCAACAAAGGATGTTGCTGTAAAGGTATTACACCCAGTCATGTTGTTTGTTCTGATTGTAGGATACTTTTTGATGTTCTTGTTATTGGTTCTCATGTAGCATATTGTGAAGTATACATGGTTGTATGTTTGTGATCATTGATGTGAGCTTATCATTCAGAGGAGTTTACTCCAGAACTTGATTGGACGTATTGAGGTTGGGCTAAGGTAACTTGAATTTTTTTTGGGAATGGATACCAGGTCCAGCATCCAGGGGCACATGAATTAATGATGACAGACATTCGTAACCAAAAAATGTTTGCAGCATTTTTGCAGCGATTTGATGTTCAGTTTGATATACTCTCAATCCTAGATGAACTTGAACACCAGGTTTATTCATTACTCTCCTCTCTTTGTGGTAAGTATTTCAGAAGCTTTGAGCCAGGATGCATATGCAGTCAGTTGCATAGTATGTACCATATATCCAACCATGGTTCTATGTACAATCACTCCCTGATAGGGTTAATGAGCACTGTGGATCATACATGTGCACTTGTGGACTTGCCAAAAGGCTCAAAGTATTTCCAGGGTTCACCAAATGAAATATTGTGATGTGCAGGTAGAACTCGAGTTTGATTTTGTGAAGGAGGCAGTATCCATGGACCAGATATCCAAGTCCTTGCAGTCAGCTAATCAGGGGAAATCCCCTATTGCTGTTCCTCGTTCAATACCTGGATTGGTCACAAAGTATGTTCTTTTACGCCAAATTTGTGTGTTCTTCTTTCTTCTTATGTGAGGATCTGTGGTGCTCAATATACTTTTTCTTACAATCTCCATTTCCTGTTATAAGAGTTGTGCCAGTGAGATGATGGAAGTGCAAGGTATAGCACCAAATATACAGTAGTCAAGCATTATAAACTACCTGCAAGTGCCAGCTGGCAAGTAGAAATGCTTGTGAGTTCAAGAGGCTGAGTGTGGACCTGACCAGTACAGCTGCTGATTGTGGTTTCTCTGCATGAAGGATACCATTGAGAGTCGCATCATTGGGGCTGAAATGTTGAAGAGTCAGAAGCACTAGGTTGGGTTTGGCAACAATCTTTCTCTGTGAAATGGACAGAAACAAAATGTTCATGGCCCTAGGTGCAGGTTGAAATTGCTCTAGAATCTGGTGCATCTGTACTCAGCCTATAAGGATTCCTACCTTAACAAATGAAAGGGACAGGCATGTTTACAGGGAGATAGAGGAAAGAACTGGTCTGAAATATGAAGACAGAGTACAGTCATGAAGTATGATGCTAATCTTGCTGTGATAATGCTGTTGCATTTTTCATTTATAGGAAAGTGTTGGTGATGGATTTCATAGAAGGCGTACCCATACTGAAATTGGGAGATGAAATGGCTAAACGTGGAATTGACCCAAATGGTGCCATGGCAAAAATTGCAAAAAGGTTGCTGTTTTTCACTGTTCATCTGAAGGTCTATTGAAGGAGGCTATGGCATGCAGTGACTTAGATTACAATCTCTCTATATGTGTACTTTACTTGTAGGCCATCTTGGGTCATTGGATGTATGGTCTTGTCCTGTAACATCTCTGCTTGGTGATTGGGAACACTCTTCTGGTAGAAGTAGAGTAACTGTCACAGCTTCTTGGTGATAGTGATAGATCAGATCAGGAACTGGGCTGTACTGGAGAGGAGTTCTTCATTGTGATTAAGGCAGATCAATCAGGACAGGCAATTGTCAGGCAGTTCATGTGATTTACCCAGTGCATATGATAGTTGGATTACCATTTGTGGTATACAGGAATATTTTGAGGGATTTGTCATCAGCATATGGGCAGATGATATTAAGGGATGGTTTTTTCCAGGCTGACCCACATCCAGGAAATGTTCATATTATGAAGGATGGCAGGGTATGTATCTCTTCTTGAGCACCCTTTTAAAATTTTATTAGTGTCACTGCTAGAATTTTAGTATGATGGATGCTGTAATCTGCTTTATGTTAGATTCTAGTATTACTCGAGCTGTATTGTCTTTTTGAGAATGTGTGTTTTTGGATTTGGTGAAGGTGGCGCTTCTGGATTATGGGCAGGTGAAAGAATTAAGTGAGGATTTGCGTTTAGGATTTGCACGTTTAGTGGTGGCTTTGGCATCCAACAATGTTTCAGAAATTGTTTCCTGTTTCAAGTATGCTCTTCTCTCCCCTTTGGATGATGAATTACTCAATTCTTTCTAAGATGTTGAGAGCCATAAGGACAGTCTTCTTTTTTGGCAAAATTTCACACCGTGGCAACAGAAAAATAATCCAGTGACAGGATACAAAGGATTATTTTGGGAAAAATGTGCCAAAGTCTCCATGTTTTGAGGAATAAAATTCTGAAGTAGCCATATTTAGACAATAGGTTCTTGGGGGTTGCCAAAACATAGCATGATTCTTAATTTTTTCCTACTGTCCTCTCTAGCATGTAGCTGAATTTGGCTCATTCCTCTTGTGGATGATTGCCACTGTGGCTACATCACAAAATTGGGGGAAAAAAAAACCACATAAGGGATGCCACATTGGAAGCATTCATAGGAGGTGCTGTCTGATGTGATTACTGTTGTATATGGGGTTGGCAGGAACCTAGGAATTGAAACAGTTCAGATGGGTGGAAATGACTCAGACAGTTTCAGGACATTGGCAGTGACAATGTTTGACACAAAACTGCCACCAGGTGTTGCAGTTGCCAATCCATTTGGGGAGGATACAGTTCTCAATGATGTCTCTGTGAAGGTAGGTATTTTTCCACCCCAATCACCCAAGCAACTTTGCATTCTCTGAGATAATCTGCAATAGGGGATCTCTAGTTCTGCAAATCCAGTTAGTCACTTGAGGCATTAGTTTTGGTTTTGCTAGAACCAACACAAGAGATACCTTTACAGACTGTTTTTTGCCTTCTTTGACAGAATTTTCCAAAGGATCTGTTCTTCATTCTGAGAACCATTCATATATTACGAGGACTTAGCGTGGGTATGGATTGTCCCTATTCATCATCAGAGCAATGGAAGCCTCTAGCTCAAGCAATTCTGGCAGAAGACAGAAATCTTACATTAAATCCCATTCCAGGTAATTTCTATAGATATAGGCATGCAAATCCATTCAAATCTGGAAAGAGGGTTCTTATGGTTCCTTTGGGGGCTGCACCAGGATATAAGATCTCTCAGGGTAGGTTATTTCCATACACAAAATTATTGACTGTGAGTGGAAAAGAGGAAAGAAATGGCAAGGAAGCACACAGGCTTGAAGAATGTAATTTTCTGTACTTTAGATCAGGAGATTGCTGTTCCTATTGAAGCCAACACTCAAACAACTTTTGTTTCTGGGTCTGTTTCTGATTTCTGTTTCTTTGAAAGGTATCTTAAATTGCAGTCAGTAAGTAATATGTGTTGAATTAGTTGTCTAACATGTGGAGGAGATAGAGTTCCTGAAGTGTGCTAAATAGCCCAGACTTGTGTTTACATGAACTGCTAGACAATGATGCTTGAGTCACCACCCACATCCATCTCTAATTGAGAGTAAGACTTGATTGCTTAGAGCTCATTAATGTTTAAACTGGAAAATTAGTGAGAAGGTGTCTGTGTTTCTTTCAGATATTCCTGTGAAAGTTGAGGCCAAGGTAAAAGAGCTTGTGTGGGAGAGACGACAAAGGCGTCGAAGGCGAGGCCACCTTCCACCAAACTCATAACTTTGTAGTAACATTGATTACTTGAGAATTTTTAGGGAACTCTTTGTGGAGTGAATTTCTAGTATTCTCTAGGAGAGATTTCTTGCATAATGTTTTGAGCCTGATTGCAAGCCTTTCTGGTTAACGTTTGAAGATGAAAGAAACATTAAACAGACTTGTACCATACAAATCCTGATAACAGATTTATTGCTGTATCTCAGAATATATTTTAAAGCTTATTTTCATTTTTTACCAAGTTTGTGAGGCTTGTCTTGTGCTGTTTCATGTTCCTTGACTGACAAAAAATGCTTCTATGCTCTGAGTTGCATAGGAATCACAACTGATGAATATTCATTGGTGTTGTGTCTGGTAAGCGATGTTTCCCTTTGTTGTCTTGTAGTGGTCATATTGAATGAATTTTTGTTGGGAGAGCAATATTGATTGTGGTATTTGAATTCTGTCTGGAATTTCAGGAGTTAATCTTTATGGGTGTCACTTTTCATGTCTAACACTTTTCCAATCTGCAGAGGAGACATCTTTCAAGAACTCCAGGCAAAGGAACCCCCCTTTCCTTAGCCAATTGAGGGCACATATGCCACAGTTCCATCTGGATTGATGTCAAGCCATACACGGGATAAACTCACATCCCCAACTCTGAAGAAACCCTTTGGACCATACATAATAGTGAGACCCATAACATCACAATGTATTTGTTGCATTGCTAGCTCACGCTCCTTTCCAACAAGGTCAGGCCATCCTGGACTCAACCCTGAAGTCATCCCAAACTTGACTGATTTATTTACACTATTTACCCATTTTGTACAAGTTCTGTGCTAAAATGCAGTGGGAGATGTTTTTTGAATCTGCCCCTTCTTAAGTGGAGGTACTAATTCTGTCATCAGCACTGAAGATTGATCAGGTGAAGACATATATATACCAATGCAGTTTTGCATTTTGGGATGTGCTTACTATTTTGAAGTGTTTGTTAATACAACTAGTCTACAGGCATTGATTCTGATTCAGATGAATGTTTCTGGCATGGACTTATTCAGGGCTACTGGAACTTACGGTTGGGGTGCCAAACACCACGTTTAGGAATTTCATAAACAATTAGGCCATCAGTGTAAATCCAGAGGTCTTGAGATGTTCCATTTTGTGCGGGTGGGGTGCCTGAGTCTGGTGGCTGCACATATACATTTGGCACAAAATTACTCTCAGTAATGACTTGTAATGCTTCGGTGATATTTGCAAATAACAGCTCTGGCCATGAATCTTTGTCACTCCCTGCACCCCTCCAAATTGCAATGTTTTAGATGTAGTGTTGGCTAGTTGCATTAATCTTGCTTGGGTTGGTCTTCTAGTACAAACACGTCCTGTTCTGTTTTTTACATACATGGTTTTTCCTATTTTTTGTTGTCATGATGAGAGAGCCAGTGGTTACCAGTCTCATTGAAAACTGCAACCGAAGCTGGAGCATGGAAAATGAGCACCATGATGAGTGTCAGCATCAGGACATTGTTGGTAAGTACTTGAACTTTTCTCTGTGCCATGGCTGTGGACTTCAGGAATGTGTTGATTTGGGTGATTTTCAAACTTGCAGTCACAAGACCTTGTTACAACCATGAAAATGGTAATGTGTCCTCATTCTCAGGCACATCAAAATACATTCTTCCAAGGCTTGAGACAAGCAGTGTACTTTACTCTCATGCTCCACAAAGCTCATGATGGTGTGGTAATGAGATTGCCTAAAGCTTGTTGTTTCTCTTCTTTATTATAATTCAAAAAAAATTATCTTCCTGAAATTTGTGGAAGCTGGTTACTTCCTATATGGAAATTACCTACTCATCATCTTCTGGAGGAATACCTTCTGTTGCATACTTTAGGGTTATCTTTGGCTTACTGCAGGGAATACATTTTCCCCAATTTGGCAAAGACAGTTATTATAACAGGAACAATCATGTTGCCAGGGTGATGATCCCAGTGGAGTTTATGGGGTTAGATTACTGGTCAACCCCCCTGTGATCCTGGAGATCAAGGGCTTTCCAACCATGCAAGAGTTGATTAAAGGATAAGACCCTGAAGTAGTTACAGGCTGGTTTCCCCAACTGCCCTGACATTCTCCTTTGAAAATGACCATTTTCCTTCCATAGTGCTATAGATACCCCAATATCAAACCTTGACATGGTGGGATCCATTCAAAGGATTGTGAATGCTGGAGTGAAATTCCCAATTTTTCATTTTAGATCTTGTTAGTTCCCATTCTCCGAACCTCTGGTAGGGTTTTGAGGATTATCTAGCCTAGTCTCCTAAAGTCCTGGTTTTCTGAAAAAAAACAAAATCTTCTTCCAACTGGCTTGTTGGGATTTATTTTTGGTTTGTTTCATTCAAACAGGTTTTGGAGGAGCTAAAGATGAGGGCATGACAGGAAGGCCATAGGGAATTACTGGCTGAAGAAGAGGGTATACACCAAGAAGCTGAGGCAGAAAGCAGTGAAGAGGCCTCAGTTTCAATGAGGATGCCAGGAACAAGATGTACATCTACTGAGTGCTCAAACAGGTAAAGTAGATGCGATCCTTCTGTCCATATACTGGAGAAAACCTTTGAAAGACTCTTGCACTGCAGTTCTTCACAGCATCTTATCTGGTACTATTGTATAAAACCCACTGAGGGCAAGCTCACACTTGTGACTCCATGCGGTCAAATTAATCGTGTAATTACCACTGGGATTTTGGAAGGCCTCATGACATAGATTACAGGTTGATCATGTCAATTCATAATCATAGGAGGTTTGGGAAAAATTAAATGTGTCACTACAGATTTTACAGACTGCACCATTGTCTACAAGAGCATGTGTTACCACAGACGTTCTTCAAATCTGTCAGAATTATACTACATCAGGTGCATCTAGACACATGAATATCAAACAAGGCGATGGGAATTCTGAACAGCTTCATCCATGACATCTTTGAGAAGCTGAGGCATTGGAACTATCCACAACAACAAGACACGTCACCATCCAATCTTTTGAAGTGCAGACTGCAGACTGCAGTTTACCACATCCTTGCCAAGTGCACTATCTCTCAAGGCACCAATGCTGTCACCAATTTCACTGGCAAATAACCCACCCCAACCTCTCACATATACAGAAGACTTTCCATTTGAGACAATATTTGGCTCTGAAATTATTGGACCCAGTAGCAGCGAAGCATTTTGTACCACATCAAACCTCTAAGTGCATTTTCAGAAATCACTCAATTTGGAGCCATGTATCTCTCTACCAATGCAAACAATATACTGATCAGCTCATAAACACACAGCATACAATCACTGAAAAATTCCCAGAGCAGAATGTTGACAAAGAGAACTAACAACTTAAAGAATTGGCAACCTTTGATTACAGGAGAGGGTAAAGGGCACTAATCTCAAGACTGATCATTTTCTGACTCTTTACAGGGGTTTTAGAAACTGCAACTCCAAGGCTGGTAAATACTGGTTGTCTACTTGCCATGCAATGCAAGAAACATCAAGAACAGAGTATGCAAAATGGTTCATTTATCAGGTCCCTGATGGGTTCAAGTTTTAAAGCTATAATGGGCCACCTTACATCCAGTAACTAGTTCATAGGTACCAGAAGTTTCTAGAGGTATGGGAGCACAGGTTGCAGGCGAGTGAAAGACATGGGGGGTGTTGCAAATTCCAATTCTTCATAATCTGCAATCAAATCCTCCAGCTTGTCTGCCATCAACCATATTTTAAGGTCAAGTATGCCAATATTCCAGAGAAATCTTTTTTTAAGATGTAAAGTTCCTACTCTCATTAAGGTACAAAACTCATTTAAGGTGAATTCAAGCTTAGTTTGTTTGAGTAGACATAACAATCTGAGTTGCAATGAGAAAGCAATCCATAAAACTGATTTATTAAAATAGATAACGTTGTACTGGAAGGGTGAGAAGAATCGCACTGTAGGCGTCATCAAACATGGAAATGTCCATGTATTCAGCATAATGGTGCACATACACTCGTCGCTTATATAACCTCTTGAAGCACTCCCTCATTCCTATAAACCTGCTCCTGCATCATTCTCCTCCAAATCATCTCTTTCTATTGCTTCCCACAACACCCAATAAAAGTGCAGCATGGAAAATCACAATAGCTTGAAAGAGCTCCAAATTTGTGTAACCTGAAGAATTGACATGCCTCATGCTCCAAAACTGAATGATTACTCTGTTATCAAGATGATGGAATATTTATGTTCAACCTTGCAAGAATATTCTAGCTGCAACTTACCCTATGCAGGTATTGTTGGCAAGGCAGAGTAGAGAGCGTGGAGTGTGGACTGCAGCCTGACTGCATAATCCCACTTTGAAGCCCTCTGTATTCCAATGGGCCTGTGTATTGGAACAGTGATTTTAATGAGACTCCTTTGAGTCCATTAGATGATGATGCAACATGTTTGGAGCTGTGACAACTTAAAAAAGATTGAAGCCAAGTTCACAATAGGGAAGTTTTGGTGAAGACCATTTTGGTATGTTTGTCCCAGACATGTGAAAGATTCAAGTTAAGTCCCACAGAGAAGAGACCCTCTAAAGCTTTTGGTAGCATGAGGGAGAGAAACCATAGTGAGGCGATGCTTAATACGTGCGACATTTTGGTGAAGGTCGGAGATGGTGCACCCATTGCCCCTCATTAGAAGAGCACATGCCAAGTATGTGGATCTTGTGGGATCCACTTTGATGAGCTGATTATCCCTCATAAATACCTCTGTGAACAGCTGCACACCCAGCTATAGTGTCATTAACTAAGTACCTATGGATCACACCAGGCTTGATAATCCATCATCCTCTAAACAGCTTTGAATGGGAGTGAGAAACCCATATGCCAAACTTCCAATGTAATCTCAATATTTGCAATAACAGAGATTCTCATTCCAATGCAACGGATTCTCTTAGTGAATTGGAAATTTGGAGATGGATGACCTCTATGCATATACAAGCAATTTAAACATCTGAGCTTTGTACCCAGCATGGCACATGCAAGATCTGTTCTCTAATTTTGGACTTGTAGAGCTCAGCATCATGTGAATTCTATGTATTCCAGACTGAAGATCCATGTTAGTTTAAGTAGTTGATCGTATATCAACCTGATTGATTGCACGATGCTGCTGTGCTGCTGAGCCTGTACATCAGAACAAAACCAGTCCTGAGCAGACTCCAAATTTCATGACCACTCAGCCCAATCCAGTTCAACAGCGTAGATGGACTCTAGCCAGATTTTACAGTAATATTTGTTACTTTAATGCAAGGAAGACTGTGGAAATTATTCACAGACAGAAACTATGCTAAAGTCTGTGAACAAAGGACTAAGCACTAAGTGTCAGAGGATTCTTTTCTCTTTTCAAAGGTGGGACACCCTAACAGCTGGAAAAAGAGTTTACTCATGTGCCTAGGTTATCATGAGTAAGATGTAGCAAGACATAGGCAATTTAACTCATGGCAACTTGTAAGGTGCCCATGAGTCATAGGTTATTAGCTTGAAGAAAGGTATCGATTCATACCAGAGTGAGAAAAGGCAGAGTGAGGGGCCATGCTTGACACTAGAAAATGGAGCTTAGGATATGGCACCAGATTTGTTGTTATCTCATTCAGATCCACTGCACTTGCAGAAATCCCAATCAAGTCACTCATCTATTCAAAACAATTATTTGGAGATGGAACTGTAAGAATCTAATGTGCAGAAAGTTTGAATGAAAATCTCACAAAACTGCAGCATCTCACAAAAATGGATGTACCTGTAGCCTAGAGAGCTAAAAGCTTCAATATGGTTCTATCAACAGCCAACAGTGGGCAAAGATGAAACTTTTTCTAGATACCATTAAGAGAGCCTTCAAACCGCATGGAGCTTGTCAAGTGGAGAAGAAGGTTGGCGGCAATGCCATTCATTGAGTCAAAGGGTTTGTCTCCTTTCACTTTTCCTTTTGCAATGCTGTGCTTCCCTCTTGTGTTCTCTTTCTGGCTGTAAAACAATCTTGTTCCAAACAATTTTACATGCACATAGTGAAAATGGATGAAAGTGAGAATAAACAACTTACAAACTCTAACTGCTTTCCTGAAACAGTGAAACAAGTTATATGAAACCTTTTCCTTGTCCATGCTGATTGTTTAGCTGGATTTGACAAGAAGGAAGGGGGAAGAGGAGACCTAAGGATGTCAAGAAGGGCTTGATTTTCAATTGGTAACACACAATCAGCATACTCTGCAAGTGCTACTGTTGCCAGCAGGCTGCACAGATGACCCATCTTCACATTACCTCAACGTTTCTGGTGGCCGTACAATGATTGTAGCTTTTGCAGTATTTATAAGAACTGTTCAGGGTTTTGACAATCTCACATCTCCACTTCACTCTCACAAAACATCTGCATATGCTGATGTAATGTAAATTTCATACCTGTTGTAAGGAGACGTCACAACATCATCATCAACTGATGGAAATATACTTGTTGAAAACTGATAAACCTGCGGATAGGCATCCTGGTGATAGATAACAAAGAACAAAAACCTGAGTTCAATTCGTGGGTTCCCACTAACAGTAAAACTGAGCATTGCTCAAGTCTGGGAAGACAAATATCAGACCTAAGCATAAGAGCCCATATGCCATCCATCCAGAATTGTTTCCCTATCAAAACAGAGCTCATAACAATAATCATAGCATTGCAGGGTAATTATCATGAGAATAAAGATTTGGCTTGAGGTTTTTTTGCATGGGAGTGGTGTAGTTCAGAAGTTACATGGAGAAGCTCCACAATATAGCTCCCAACACCAGAGCCTGTCCCGCCCCCCAGTGAATGAAGCATCACAAAACTTTGTAGGGAGTCGCACAGTTCCACCTGCCATAGCTCCAACTAATCAGTTCTGAGAAAAGACTGACATGCAACAGAGGGCCATAATCAATTCAAAATGCTTTGTTCAACTCTACAAGAAAGAAAAAAATTCCACTTCATCAGTCCTTGGACAATTATAAGATCTATTTTTGGCAGAACCTTCACCCTACTGACCTATATACCTCAGGGGCAATTGTGCCACACTGATTTACAATTCCAAGTAGCACATCTATACAGTCCCTTTAGATCCCAAACACAAAAATTTTGACCTTAGGTTAGAGTGAAGCACTGTTGTGTACTTCATGGCAAGACTTCGAAATTTGTTCGTCCAGAGCTCTGAGATCTAGATTGTAAGCCCAGTTCTCATTAGACTGGAAAACAGAGGAAGTATCTATGTCTGGTTTTTTTAGCAGCAAATCTTGGTTACAAGTACCTGTTTCCTGATTTTCTCAAGTATGTCATCAGCATATTCAGGTCCATAGACCTCGTGTCCCTGAGCCCTGAGCAAACACGTGGTTTCATAACTGAAGGCCACCATATGAGCCTCACACCCATGGGTGTAACTACACAGGGTCATGGATGTTTTGTCCTAAAGGCTGAATTTGAATTGAACTGCTTGAGTGTGGAAGTCTCAGAACCATATAAATGGGCAAGAAAACATTTTCTGAGTGCAGTGCAAGATGAACCTTACCAGTTGTTGCCAGATCCTGAGTTGCCAGTAATGTACTGTTTTGTATCAAAGAGATCTCCTAAATGTCCCTGGTAAGAAATAATACAGCGACATGTATGTGAGTTTGAACAAATGGTCTTGAT
>Ga0209208_10002458_pt1 | contig 26544 bp, 26 predicted proteins | sample S1TSphfallax_3_FD_187694 | JGI IMG/M metagenome (GOLD analysis project Ga0209208, IMG submission 187694) | Host-associated microbial communities from peat moss isolated from Minnesota, USA - S1T2_Fd - Sphagnum fallax MG (SPAdes) (version 2) | ecosystem: Host-associated > Plants > Peat moss >...
CCAAACTTCAAACTTGCATCCAAATAAAAATATATATAAAACAATAATAAAAATAGAAAATACATAAAAATAAAAATAAAAAAGTTAAAAGTTTCTAAAACATGAACCAAGGTGGCCGAAGGTCACAGGCACCCACTAGTTGGATTTAAAGCCCAATTGGAGGTCCCTTTTTCTAACATTTGTGCACAATACTAACCCAAAAACCTTCCTTTTTAAATATTATATGGACTTTTGGAAAACCCCTATTTTAATTTGTTCAAAGTCCATAAATAAAATCTCACAAATGCCATGATGCAAAAAAATTCAAATATAGTTTTTTTAATATGTTGTCTTACCAAAATTGAATCCTTAATAAACACATCAAAATTCATTGGACTATTTCAAAATTCATATAAAAATTTACTATCATGATTACAATCCATAATTTTTTACTTTAAAAGTCCATCCCTCTTATGGTTTTCTAGATTATGAAAATTTAAAAAGTGCAACAAATACATATTCAAGTTAGTATCCTCAAACTAAGTCCTATAGACAAATTTCCAAATTCAATTATTGAATATGGTCATTACAATGACATGGTCTTTACAAAATTAACCAAATAATCCAAAAAAATTTCCACTCATTTTTGCACCCACCCAAATGTGATGGTATAGAAGTGAATGACATGGATGAAAGAAATTCATCAAGTTGGGTTGGATATTGTGGGAGTTTATTTTGAAGTTTATAATTACTTGTCTTATTGTAGTGCTTTGTAAAAGTTGGTTCACATCAAAAGGAACTATTATATGCATAACCAAAAAAAATGGTTTTTTCAATAATAACATTGCGATTAATATGATTTGCTTGAAATGATTTTATGTTTGATTTAAGTAAAATAAAAACTAAATATGTCACCTTTAATTTTTTTTAACTAATTATTTAGTCAAAATAGACATTATGTTGGATAAAAGATGCATGTGGAACTTGTGGAATTGTTGAACTTGATTAATGTGACTAAAATCATTTATTTAATTGATTATGATTATAATGCCACTTTTGATGTTTGACAATACTAAAATAATTAAAAGTATTATTTGGTTATTTTTGAATTAATGTCTTAAAAAATGAAAGTAAAATATGAATATAATGTTCTCATTTTTTTTCTTAATCATTCACATAAAACTAAAAATACGAGATGACTTTTGAAACATAACAAAAAGACATGTCAGAAAATGGAACATCAAACTGAAATTTTTATATTTTAATTTAAAGAAAAAACATAACTAATGTACATGTGAAACTTGAATTAATTTTATTTTTTAAAATATGAATTAAAAAAAGTAAAGATTTAACTTCTTTTACAAAACTAAGAACATGTGAATTTGAATTATATGATTTAAAAAATGAAATTCATTTCATTGTGAAATTTCTAGAAATAAAATTTAATAGAATTATTAAACTTAAAATTTTCCCCAAATCAAAATATAAAAATTAATGTAATTTTAAACCATTTCAAAAAACTTATAAATTAAATTACTGAGAATTTAGATAAATTAATTATAACTAGATACATATCTAAAACTAGTGTCATACATTTTACATTTTAAAATTTAAATGCATTATAAATTTCAACATAATTATCAAATTAAAAATGAATTAAATTGAATAATGATATTAAAAATGTACATGCGTAATAAATTTCATAATGAAATTACTCAACTATATAATAAAGTCATAATGCATGATATTTGAAAAAAAATTAATATGGGGCAAAACAATTACAAATGAAACCAATTTGAAACACAATTAAACTTTGGTGCATTTTATTTTCTTGATGAAATATAGTAATTTGTACTTTCCTACCCATAGGGCATGTTCACTAGTTGGTTAATGCATATGTTTGTGGCTTGAATGTATGATGCACAAATTCATGGATTGATTTAGGAGGTAACATGAGGCAAGACAATTACAAATAAAACCAAATTGGAACATAGTTAAGCTTTGATATATACCATTTTTTTTTGTTTAGAGGTCATGGGTTCTAACTTCTAACTTCCCCTTCCCCACTCATAAGGTTGTTGAATAAATGGTTAATGCAATTATATCTAACATAGTCTATGTGATGCCATGTGTAGGGTTTAGTCATTTGATTGAGCTACATGGCATATATGGTTGCAAGTTAGTAAATCCAAACTAACTTTGTTCAAGTTGTTGGCTTCAAGGGCTACCCAAGCAGATCTTACACAATTAATAATGCAAATAAAGCGCATAACAAGATGGGCCCTGCTTCAAATGTTGCAGTAAAGTCTAACAGGTTTACATCACACGTCTTGAAAATGATGTAAACCTGTCCAACTTTATTAACAAAAGCACCAAGCAAAAAATAGGACCTTGCTAGTTTTCTCCTACTTTTGTCAGGGGTTTTGCAGCTTGAGGTTTAGAGTTTATATAACATTTTGGACATTAGCTTTTGCACTTGGAGAACATGTAGGTGGGCCATATTATACCCTACTACCTTGGCAGCTTCCAACTAATGATATTGTTTTCAAAAATGTTGAAATTTTCACCCAAAAAACTCTTCAAATGAAAAATAAATAAAATTGAATCTTCAAGAATATTCTATTTGTCAAATTGAAAATTTCAAAATTAATTAATTATTTAACAAACATTTGTTGAAGTTGCCCACATATTACTACGGTCTCCAATGTCCTTCTAAACCTATCAAATATTCCTTTAGGAATTTATTTGGGGCTAATTAGTTATTGGTGCTCTTTGTTGAAATGCAAATTCAAACAGATGGGTGCTATTAATTCTATTATCAATTGTTTCCATGGTGTTTGTTCACATTACTAAGCAGCATGCCAACTTGCTCTGAGTAACAACACATCTTAGTGAATTTCTTCGCTGATTTTAATGTGAACAACTGGGATTTGAAAACCTCCACCTTGAGGACTAAATTCTTAAACACTTGACTTTACATAGAAGTGATAGTAAATAGTAAATACAGACCCAAACGTTCTACTAGGTTGCACAATCATTCTAGATATGTGAAAGAGGTTGCAGACCTTCTCTATGATGAGACGCATTCTTGGAAATGTTTTAGGTTGCAATTTCCTGATTTAACTAAGGTGGTGTTTAGTGTTCATCCTTAAGAAAATTTAGCCAAATTTGGCTATAAACAAGACACCAAAGTTTTTTTAAAAACTGAATAATCATCTTTCTATATTGTTGGCTACCAACTGGAACCTGTTATAGCTAAAAATCTGGCAATTTGTATTAAATATTTTTGGACATCTGGTGATTGAATACCTGAAAGCCCACTTATTTTCACATAAGACCTTGTGGAGCAAATCAACCAAAACTCAAATTGAACCTAGGAGCTCTTGAATTTTGGACGCATGGGCTCAAATTTAGTCTTATAATTACTCTTCTTTTTTTACCCTTTTTTCTTCTTCTACCCTCCTTGTTATCAACTTCGGTTTACCCTTCTATGCTACTTGCCTTTGTTGCTAATGAAAGGAAAGTTTGCATTACAAGCAGTAGAACCGAATACACTTCAAAAAGGTGGATCCACAACTCTAGGGTTGATCACACTAATGCTTAGCAAGAGTCAATCTCACAAGTTTCTTTCTGTCAGGTATGATTTTGTTGTCTTCTTATTTCTATCAATGTGAGATTGGCCAGACACAAAATATATACCCCCAGGTAATCAAGAGTCATTCAAGACAAAACATTCATGGCAAAGGAGTTGGCCATGGGTCATTATATTGTGTTCAAGCACTTCAATGAAATGGATCTTTGGGTTAATTTTGACATCTATATTAGGTGCATGCTAGCATTAGAGCATGTGAAAGGAGAATTCAACCTTATCAAGGGCAAGCTTCAAGTCCCATGTTCAAAATAAGACAAATAAAAATCCCTTCTTTGTTCTTATTTCTCAACATGCAAAAATTGGTGCCAAAACATTGATTTGCACGAGAGAAATCCATAAATTCACTTTCTCTTTGAGCCTTAATTCCACACTTGATCCCTTGTTCATCTTCAAATGAAGGTTTATAAAATGGGAGAAATTTGGAGAAGAAAATCAATACCCAAGATGAAATTCACATGATTTGAAGGAAGGTGAAAAAAATACATAAAAGGATGTTGCATTAAACAATAATGAAAGTGTAGTATAGTTGGATAATTAGTAGTTAAGGCTCAATGCTAAGGCAAATTTAAAACTCAATATCAAATTTTCTTAAACCAAATTTCGTGCTAAAAGGAGTTTTAGGTCTCATTTTATGCCAATGTATTTTCTTTTCTTTTTTGTGTCAATTTTCATATTTCAATTTGTGTTTTCTGCAAACATAGGATTTTGGCCTTGTGTTTGAGTGACTTTATGAATTACTTTATTGAATTAAGGATATACTACAATGATGGACTATTTTTTGGATTTTGAAAGAACCATTGGTTTTGGCTCTTTAAATATTCTAGAATCAAAGAACCATTGATTTTGGTTATTTTTAAAACCTTAAAAAATTAGTGATTTTCATGAAAGAACCAACCAAAAATTGGGTTGTTTCAAAAATATTTTCGAGAACCATAGTTATATGCTAAAATTGGTTCTTTGATTATTTTAGTAATCAAAGTGGGTATATACTTGAGTTATTAATCAATGAGTATTTATCCCTCATTCTAAGAATTGCCCAATACTAGCAAAATCATTGAAAAAAAATCCTTTTCCACACAGCCTCATTGAAAATAATAGACTAATAATAATAGTAATATAGACTTATGAGCTAACATAAAAGGATGGTTTATAATAATAATAATAATAATAATAATTCTATTATAGTTCAATTAAAGCCACAAAAATTTCACAAGTTCTATCTTCCTAAATTAAGATTCCAAGTAGCCTTTGGTTACTTGCACTAAGAAAGAAAAAATTAAATAGCTTTTGATAAACAAACTCCAAATAAGGAATACATATCGGTTATGGAGTCCAAATGAGAGCAAATTGCAATTTACAACAGTAAAAAAACAAAGCTAATATATGGAACTAATTTTCAATTAAGTAAGTTGCCTCAATAATGTTGTTTCTACTATTACAATCCTATATGCTTTAACCCTTTTATAGATTATAAACTACTTACAAAAAGCTACTCAAAATATACTATAGAACACATTCCAATAATGGGTTCCTTGTTTTCATATGAAACAACATGGTGTTTTCAAAACACAATACATTTCAAAACTACTAGCTACAATATTCAAGCATTGTCAACACTTAGGTTCACTCTTGTGTGGTTATATTTGAAAGGCACTTTTGGTAATGGTTGTGATGCTTTATATTTATTTGGGGGTACTTCTAATGTGGGTTTGAGCTTGGTTCTCCCAATTTCTAAACCTTTTGGTTCTAGCTTTAACATGTTCAAATTCAAGAACCTTTCAACTTGAATCAAAAATTGAGTTTGGTTCCATGTGCACGTTCCCCAATGCAAAAAAACTTTTACAACATATTATAACAAGAATCTATATAGACATGGAGTTCAATAGCTAAATAAAATTAAATTTGAACCATAAAGTTCAAGCTATTTGTCAACTTTTCAAAAAGAAAATCCTTGCCTACTTAGGGAACTTGACACTATGTTTAAGAATGTTTTTTCAAGGTTTTGATTTTGATTCTAGATCTAGCAAAAGACTACTTCCATAATCTTGTTCTTTGTGCTAGTTCCAACTAAAGGGTGCCAACTCAACTTTAGGCCACAAAAGCTTACACACCTAAACCATTGGATTTAACACTGTAAACTAGACACCTTCACAACACTGGTCTCTATCCCCTTAGGTAGCCAACCTTGATAAGTGATGACTACCTAAGTTCAAATCCTACTTTTTTACTATCTCTTTCACCTAACCTCCTAAAACTTTGGCAACAACTCCTAAATCTATGGGGTAGTAGTCGGATAAGTCACCCATTACTACCAATTCTATCGTTCCTTGGCTGCCACAACTATTCTACCCACCTAGACTTTTTTTTTTGGTCATCAACAATCATGCTCATAGAAGACTCATGGGTGACTTCAGAGGTACAAGTGCAGGATGTTGTGGCGTTGCCACAAATGTCAAACTCATGCAGCTGCAATTCGTAAGTGGCAAACCAAAATTATGATGATGTATTATATGAATACATGTTTTGATTTACACAATGGTTGTGTGTGAGAGCATGGTTGTTGAGTGACATTAGATGAGTCCAAGAACACCCAGCTTCAGTTCTCCGAACAGTCTCTGATCTTGTTGTACTCATCCAATTCCCAGAACAGCCTTAGTGAGTCCAAGATCACCAAGCCTTAGATTCAAGAAAACAAGAATCTATTTCAAACAGAAAACTCAGAAAAAATTTGATTTGGGTTTTCTAGGCTTCTTGAAAACTCCTTGATTGTTGTCAGTAGTTGTTTCCAGTGTTATCTGGTTAAATGTTTTGGTAAAAGCCTCCAGTTCAAAACTTGTCAGTTCCCAAAAGTTCTTTGAGTTTTTAATAACAGCCAACTCCAGGCATTTGATGCTTTTTTCAAACAACCTGCCCAGTTTGGGTGTTTGATTTTTAAAAAGAAAACGAACCTGCCAGGTCTAAGTTTTTCAGTTTTTTCAACACATCTTGGGCACTTTCATTCGATATAGTACCAATGTAGGTGTTGGTTCACCTTGGACTTTCAAGTAATAACTGAAATGGGTTATTATATAGGGTTAGAGAATAGGACATCATAATAGTTTTGACATTTTAAAAAATTCCTTGTCTTTTGAGATGGTGTGTGACAAACCATTCATTGATGTATTCTCAAACACCTATTAGGATATTTTAAATAATATTGATTGATTATTGGACACCACCATCTAATCATTGTTCAAAATTTTATTTTTTAACCAATTGTCCCTTGATAGGATGTTTGAAGAACCCCCACATTGAATGTGTTTCCAAATCATTATTGGCACTGCTTATGGAGTAATGACACATGGTAGGAAATTGGGACCCAATAGTCATTCAAGATCATAAGCCTATCTCCTTTGCAAAAAATATTTGAACACCATCACATAGTCACCACTCAAACTTTTTTTTAAAAACCAACCATCCTTTAATACAATATGTGAAGAAACCCATGATGGATGTATTTCCAAATGACTATCGTACCGCCGCGCTCGTTTCACACCAATATTAATTATTTTAGGGGTACTATGAAAAAAAATAAAAAATTGAGGGGGGAAGTGCGAAATGTGAAACAAACAAAATTAATTAATTTTACGGTGTAAATGCGAAAAGGCAAAACGCTCAAATATATATTATAATTATATATATATTAATTCCAGGGTGCGAGCAGCCCCCTAGGGCATGAAAAAAAACGAAAAATGATGGTAAATTAAATAGGTAAGCGACAAATGAATCAGAAACAAACAAAATACAAAGAAAACTCTGATTGCTCTTAGAATCGAACCAGGGTTGGCCAAGTCTAGCCAACTGCACCAACAGCAAGCAATCTGTGTGATTTTTTTAAATTTTGGTTGTTTTTTTTATTGTTTCTCCTTTCTAGTATTCTTCTTTCAAGTTTCCTACTTTTTCCTCTACCTTTTGCTGCCTACGACTCGGACTCATCCGTTGCACTATCGATCCAAGTCTGATCTAGTCTGCTCGCTGCATCATAATCTGAGGGCCTGCAAAACAATCGAACATAGCGAGATCAGGTAGGAAACGAACTTGAATCATCCCAGTTGTTTTCAAGCAAGTGGAGACGGATCAACCGTTCGAGCTTTGCCCAAAAGTTTTTGATCGATGACAAGCAATCAGTGAATTACAAAATCTAGGAAACAAGCATGTTGACTTTCCAAATCGAACCCACTGACATACCTAGATTCGACAGCTCGAAGCAATTCTGGGAAGAGAAATGGGTCAGAACAGTTATCAAACAATCAGAACCACTCACAATCAACCACCACATTGATCGATAGTTGGAATGATTCAAAGCAAAGATGATGAAAAGCTCACAGAATGCAGAACAGAGACACTGTTTTTTTAATCTTGCCCACCTGAAATTCAGCAAATTCTTCACACAAACTCGTCGGCCTCCCAGTCGGCCAAATCAGCCTCATCATCCAGCTCCATCTCCTCCAAGCTGGGGTCAGTTTCCATGTAGCCTTGCATCACTTCTTCAAATGGCAAACCTGCAAGCAGGTTGATTAATTTATAATGTTTAGAAGATAACCACATAACCACTAGATAACTTGATACGTAACCAATTTCTCCCCAGCATCTTGTCATCTCCATTGTCTAACGACAAACTAGCAAGCCTAGGCTTGGATAGATAGATTGCCACTTTCAGAAATGAGCTGAAATTGCAACTGAGCTGGACAAACAAATTCGTTGGTGCTGAAATCATATCATTCCAGCTTCGTTTGACACAAGTTGACAAGCTACTGTTCAAACTGAACTAGGATAGTAACTTTGCAATGCACACAATTGTTCAGAACAAATGCCCAAGGCTTGAAACTCTCTATAGCTGCAAGGAAATAATCTTACTAGACAAAGCCAAGTCGGCTGGATCCCTGTCGCCATCAGGCCCCGCCACCACATCCTCGTCCCAGGATACATGATTAGGGGCTTCCATGTCCTTGAGGAACTTCCGCTTGAAGCACTCCAGCATTGCCTCCCGCTGGAATGCAACATCGTGGATGCGTCCCAGTTTGCACATGGTAAACCCCTTCCTGATCAGAGCATCTTGCGCCCACACTTGCAGCTAGGCGCCCCTAAGGAAGCCCATGACCTCACCCTTGAGCTAAGCTGCCGTTGTTTGAAGCTTGACTTTGCTTGGATCAACCCCTGCTTTGATCTGTTTGGCTATCTCTGCTGCTTGGAACTGATTGTAGAGCTGGTGGATTGCATGCTTAAATGGCCGTTGGAAAATTACGTCCATCAGTTGCAACTTAGAGGTACAGTTGGCTGGCACAAAGAGGAGGAGAATGTGGGGGAAATTCTCCTTCATGAACCCTCTAAACTCGGTTGAGATGTGCACTGACCAATAGTCGATCAGCCAGATCATTCGCTGCGTCAGAAGATTCAACCCAAAATCAAAGCACTTCCCCTCGAAGTATGGGTGCAACACCTTCTGAACGAAGCTTTTCATGGTCTCCTGGGTAGACCAATGATTGGCATGTGGGTGAGGTGCCACCCTTCTGAAGTGGCTATCATTGCAGCTGCATTCTTTGGTAAGACCTACCCCGTCTTTCCCTGGAACACAACTTGAAGAGGAAGCAAGACCCCATCTGCTGTAGCGCTCCCAAGCATCGTGAATTGACACTTATCCTCCTTCCCCAAACTGAGCACCTACTTTGCCCCCTTGACTTCATACGTCCGTTCTGAGAAAGGCTTCAGGTGCACTCCTGTCTGGTCAGAGTTGACCACAAGGCAGTCTGGGACTGAATGCATCGAACAGAGCGCCGCAACCCGGAATGCCATCTCCTCCCCCTGAACAACCCAGTCCTCAGGAAGCTTCCTAGCTGCCCCTGTCATCCGTCGCCAAGTCTAGCCAAGGTGCCTCTGAGCAAAAGCTTTGGCGAACGTTTTGGAGACGCTAAACTTAATAGGTTGACCGTCCTTGTCCTTGCCAACCACCTTGTCAAACAGCTCAGGAGCCCCCAAAACGATCACACCCTGGATCATGGTTCTGATGATTGAGTTGTCAATCTGCTGGCCAGCCAGGCGCATGCCTTTGAGACAATCAACAATTTGGCTGGCTGTCTCGGGGTGATCCTTGAGAATGCCTCTAGGCTTCTCCATGTTGCGCCGCACTTGCGCGACTTTCTTTGCTGCCATTAGGCCGATCTTCTCCCGCATATCATCTTTGAGAAGCCAATGCCCCGTCCCCTGATCCTTTGCATACCAACCCTTCATGGTGCTGATTGTTAGCGCGTCAAATGGGCTTCCAATTCTGCCAGGCTTCCTAATGTGTTGGAAGTGGTTGAGAGCATCTGTGAGGGATCGTGGATGCAACGCAACAGCCTGGGCAATGAAAGGCCACAGATCGGGGTTGCCCCACCTCGAATAGCTACCTCCACATCTACTCTTCTTAGTTGGGGGTTGGGTAGCTACCGGCTCTTCTACTTCTACCTCCTCAACAAGAGAGATGAACACCACGTCAAGTTGACGCTTCATCTTGGGTCTTCCTATAGGCCTCTTTGCCTTTTGAACTGCCATTCGCCGCTCCTCATCCCTAGCAAGCTTCTCAGCCTCCTCCTCCTTCCTTTTCGCCCAATACACTGCATATCGCTTCTTTTGCTCCTCAATATCAGTAGGTGTGGCTTTCTTGAAGAAGTTGGTGATCATGGCAATAGCCATGACCAACCTAGTGCGCCCCCTTCAGCTGCTCTTTTCTCAAGTTTCTTGAAATGTGATTCAAGTTGAAGCAAGCCTGAGCTTCTCTGATCTTTAACCTAAGCAGAACGTGACTCACCGAAAAGTTGGTTTCAATGAAAAGGCGCGAATTGCAGACCAACATATGGCCGTCAATCCCGAACTTGCTTTTGCTGAGACCGTATGATTGTGGTTGCTCAGCTGTCGGAGTCACGGCGGCTGAGCATGTGCGGCCGAGCGACGACGGCACGGGCCGGAGCTAGCCCGCCCCCGCCCAGGCCGTTGGGCCGTGGCCGCACACCAGGGCCTGGCGGCCGGCGGGCCGCAGCCCGCCCCAATTCCGGCAGACCCATTGAAGTGTGAAATGACAGACCATTGTAATTAATTATTTGTGGGTCAATGCGAAAATGAAAATCGTCCAAAATTAAATATTTCGCACTGGGTGGTGTGAAACAAGCACGGCAGTACAGTATTGCCATTACTTATTCAGTAACAACTCAAGGACTGGCTTGATCCAGGGGTTTCATAAAATTTTAGTTGCAAAAGAAATTTATCTAAGAAAAATCAACCTTAAGAATAGAATGAGGTCTCCATGTGTTCCACAATTGGTTCCCAGCCCTGCAGGGATAGAATTTATGATGCACACCAAAATGGCCCAATAGCCATATATACTATACATATCAAGGCAATGCATTAGGTCTAACATTATGAGGTATAACAACATTATTCACAGGGAGAGATCTCAGGATACAAATGGTTCTCCATAGCACATTTCTCCACTTGGTACTCTAACTCCTGGTTTCTTTTGTTCAACTCGGATCAAATTCAGCCAAAACATCCTACTCAAAAAGCACACACAGATTATAGCTAATCCCCCATCTGCCTGCTATAAGAAACATATGTCAACAATCAATTACCAATGCTAACTGTCAGTTTTCGAGAGGGAAACGGATTAGATTTTACCTATAAAAGAACTGGTTGAATTTTTCTAGTGTATGTGGAGTGTGCCTTACCCTCGGCAAAATTTCTGCCTCATTAGAGGATGGTACCTTACACTCAAGGTTCCTCATTTTTTAGGAACCTTATGAGTAAGATACTTCCTCTCATCTCAAATGGATCACAGCTGTCTGTTCATAAAAAAAAAATTCTACACCTTGTAAGGACCTCAGATAAGGCTGTTCAGGGAATTTGGGTCCCAGAACAGGCCTGTTCTTGTTCCTTACCCTACATGTACATCCCCATTGGTGCTCTGAAGATTGTCATCTACAGCACTAAAGATGTATAGAAGGAAGGTGAAACCAGTATGTAACCAGTCCAGGAAGTTCCTAACATCCACAAAACTACAATCAGCCAGGACCCAAAACACAGGTCCCAATGAAAAATAAATAGAAAATACACCACTAAGCTACAGATAGCAGCTGCTCCTTTCTTGGCTCCTCACTGATTAGTCTAAGCTCCAGCCACTGCACAAGTGGGTTTCCCTCTAGCATTAATGAATCTCCTAGAATCTTAGGATTACATCTAGGCATGCTGTGATCGCTTGCATAGGCAATCTAGTGATGGACAGGCCTAGGCAAACCTAAGTTTCGTGGCATGTGGATGCAGAAGTTCAAGTCGCAATTGAGCTTCAGCCTGCCATTGAGACATAGGCAATGGTGGTACTCCCTCATATTCCAACACTGCACAAATCACACCATTTCATTAAAGAACATGCACTCCTTGTTCAACAAGACCTTTATTGTTGCATTGAGTTATATTACATGAATGATGGCCGATATCAAGGGAATGCTGGCTCCTGATGAATGAATGGCAGATCCATGTATCTATGCATGTGGAAGAGATAGAGCCTTACTGAAACTAGCAGCAATGCTACCCCACAAGGCAGCTGTCAAAAGGTCATGAGTCTTGTACCAGCCTGCAAGGAAGCCACCACAAAATGTATTGCCACAACCTGTTGGGTCCAAAATCTTCTTCACATTTACCCCCTTGATCCTGAGTGTTGGTTCCTCCTTAGCTGATGTTTCATCATGAGCCTTCTCCTGATGACCAAATAAAGTGTGAAAAGCTGGCACCTCCCAGGTCTCTTTTGTATCACTCCTGTTGACACACTTCTAAGTGTTCCAGTAAGTTGAATTTTTGGAATCATCTTCAGTAGGTCATGCAACTTCCACATCTAGCTTTGTGTCCTGTTATGCATACTAGGTTTTGAAGTTGCACAAGTCAATCAATTGTTCAAGCATTACTCTAATGCAAAACTTGACTCTATCATATTTTCCTCAGACTATAGAGTGCAAGATCTGGATTATTAAAGCACACCAATTATGATAATGTTGGAAAATAAAACTTGCCTGTGCACAATACACCCCAGTGGTCCCCGTCTCAGTACCACCACCTGCACATGTTTATAACTCTCTCCTTGAAACACAAGAAAATTGCAGAAATAAACTATGTTGATTTTGCATTTGCAATGACTTTGGCTAGACTAAGGCATACTTACCTCAGCACCCAGTTCAGAGAGGCGTTCAATAAGTTCTAGAGGAGGACCTGGGCCTACAAGAGAGACAGCCTCCTTTTCATTGGGTGAAAAAATGTGGCCTGATGAAACCAAATCCCTGCCACATTCTTCCATCAATTTAGCCAGCTGTAAGATTCACACTCTAATCAATATGTCCTTGCAGAAGGCAGAAGGTAAACAAGTTTCAAGGTTTTGCAACTAAATCATTATCTCTTGCAGCAATATAAGCAACAGCTAGTAATGGAAGCTCAATGCATTACTGAAGCTCTGTGCGCGATACAATGTCCTCAGCATGAGTGTAGACTTCAATGCTGACAATCTCAGCACCAGTATCTCTGAGGCCACGAATAAAGTCAACATCTCGTCCACTGGGGTGCACACCAGCATGATACACCTTTGCCTTCCTAAAAAATTCCACAAGATGTAAATGAGAATTTCTAACAAGAACTTCCAGAAATGCAAATGCTCCATCTTTTGACCCTTTAGTACCATGCATATGTATATTCATGCCCTTTAAGGTACATATTTGAAGTGATGAATAAGGCTCTCTCTGGATAAAAAATTTGAAATTTGTTAAAAACTTGGGTGTGTGTGTGTATATGAGATTACTGAGAAATCTCCACAATAACACTTTGAAAAGTAACCATTGTAAAGAAATCTTTAAAATCTAGTAGTATGGTTTCTAAAAAAAGATTTCCTTACTCTTTCTAACACAGTGGACCACTTTGTCTCTCTCAATACTGAGATGCAGGGTTTTTTTTTGTAGCGAATTTTCGCCACCTGGCGACCAAAAAAAAGGGCTGGTGAATCCAACAAAGGGATTTTTGAGAATTTTTTTTTAAAATTCAACATATCTTGAGAAAAAAAAGTTAGAAGTCGCCAGCTTTAGACAGTGTGTTCCATTAGGTAAAATTTTATCCAGAGAGAGCCCTTTTTGGAATCCTGCAAAACTAGCACTCCATTTGGGCTTTTCCATGGTTGAAGACTAGATGCTTACTGATAAGGAAGAGGAAGAGCACTCATTTCAGGTCGTAGCATTCCCCAAACCTCATCTCCCACTGCCATCCTCCAAACCTGTTTATAACCCCAAGGACAAACCTTCAGACCAATGGACATGAGCAAGAAATCTCATAGAATCAGAAAGGTGTCATCTTTGACAACATATGAAAACAGGACATTAGGGACCTTTGCCATCTAAAGCATGAAGATATAAAAAGTGCTTAGACCACCAAAATTTTCAACTTCCATCATGAAAGTGAACAACTCCACACCTCATCAAACAATCTGGGATATCTTGAAAAATACAGCACATGTCAGGAACAGTGCTCAGCAACACTCAAATCTGTAAAGAATAAATTGACATTAAACAAAATGACCCTAAAATGGGAGCAAAACAGCACCTGTGTTCGCCGCCCATCCTCCTCCAGTATCTGTAACAAGGATCCACCACCCAGTTCAGAGGGAAGACACTGAAATATGTGAGCTGTCATGAAAAATCCAGGAACAAGAAATCCAGCCCAGAACTTTTTCAAAAACTACCAATCAAAAGGAGATGACATCACATAATGGTTGTATGGAGCATCCACCTGGAGAGAACAGCAAATAAAGACAAAACTTCAGTTTGTACAAAGTGTCTGAACAGATTTAGAAAGACAGATAATCAAGAAGGTTAGAGTGAACTCACCGGACCTGCCAAGCTCTGAGAGTAGAAAGGGGCCACTGCAAAAGGCCATGTGTATCAATGCCAGTCTCCTCCAGCCATGTCCTACAGGATTCTGGGAAGTCTGCTCCTATTCCTGCTGCTAGCCCCACTCTATAAAAAAGTTTCCAATACCCATAGAAAATGTCAAAACCAAGCCTCTAGCCCCTCAACACTCTGTGAATCTTTTTGGCAACTCATGATTTATCCAAGGTGATGGGCTTTTTCCTGTCATAAAATCTGAGGAATTCTGAAGCAAAAATATAGGTCTCTAAATTTACAACTTATTGGTTGAAGAAGAAATGTCTTCATGCCAGTATTATATCACGACATCTTATTTACAGTAGAGACTTTGCTTACATATCTACACAAACTTTTGGAAGACCTTCCCATCACAATCCTCATCCAAAGATCTGATCAGTTTTGAAGATCCCATCAAAATCACCACAACAACAAATTGAGGATAACATAATAATGAGTGCAGTCATAAAGTATGAGGTCACTCATGAAGCATCAGACCATCACCTTCATCAGAGATTTCAACAATGACCTACAATGACTACCCACTGACTTCAGCACATCCTGACAGTGGGTGCAGACATCAACTCTCATCAGAATTCAGAGAAATCTCCATACTCATGATTGAGAAAGCCAGAACAAGGTTCAATGTTTTTCCTTGAAGTCAAAGAATCACTTCCAAATAAGGACCTGAAGAACTGGGAAGAAGAAAGACACAGAAGGGAACAGATAGAACAAAGAACAATAAAACTAGTAGTATGAATAAAAGGGACAGTCTCTCACTTGCTGAGGGAGTAGAACAAAACTAGCAATGATATATAATAATCAGCTAAAATCTGGGCAAACCATTATACACCAGCTGGTCTTGGGTTTCTGTCAAATTTCCAGAAGCTGTTAAGACTGAGAGACTTTATTTACAGTTCCAAAGTAATACATGCAATCAGTGAAGCATACTACAAAAGAAAGCTTTCTTTGCCAAGCTTTCTGAATGACAATATGCATGTAGCTTGAACACTACTGCAGTTAATCAGATCTTTTCTGGGTTTAGTGAGCATTTTCACAGCTTAGGGTTTATGGATGAAGTCTTTAGTCTCCAAACTTCCAGTCTACGGCAGTTTCCTGGGCATCCAGAGTTTTTCTGAGGACCAGCAAGATCATTCAGCATAATTTGTTCAGAGGATCTACAAGATCATTCAGCATTTGTTCACTTTCTGTTGCATTCATCTGCTTGGCTCATTGACATTGAGCAATGACAGTTTGGTTGTCAAATTGTTATGGTCATTGAAGACAGTTTTACAATATCCTTATACAAGAAATGTATGAGATTGTAGAGAGAAATACCTCCACATCAACGCTTTGAAGGTAACAAACACAACAATATCCATCTATAACAGAACATTTTCCCCAGCACATTTTCTTTCAGTGATGTGATTAAGAGACATACCTCTCATTATCAGAAAACCAGAGTTTTGCTCCAAATGCAGTTTGTGGCCCTACACTCCATGAACATTGAATTCCTCAGATCCAGAGCTTACAAAACCTCCTCCAGGGGCAGCTGAAAGAAACAAATTTTTTTTTCCTGGTGTACAACTGCAATGCAGAAAGCATAGCAAAGAAGTGCCAAACTTTGCAGAAGAAAAACTCAGAATCGGGGTTTTTAGCACACACATCAGGTTTACAGAATTGAGTCTATCAAGAAGAAAACAAAACAAAGAATCCAGATCTTCTGGAACTTGGCTGCGAGTCCTCCAAAATCTTTCTTCAAGAGCAGGAGAAGTTCACAAACATCTAAAACACAAAGCTTTGTGCTGCTGGCTGAAAACTGAAAGTTGAAGCAACAAAGAAAAAAGAAAAGCCAACAACACAAATGTCAGATTCCAACAACAACAAGGCTCCCCGCGAAGCAGCAGCGGCAGTCAAAAGACTGGTTCAAAAAGGAAAGGAAGGGTGCTTCTCTCTCAGTTTCAGTGCAAAATGGCCTCAACAGAAATCGCCTTCCACATTGCAACAAAAGAGTTGTGCAGAGCTCCAGAAGTTCCTAACACATGAAGAAAGAGAGCGAGACAGAGAGACACAGGCAGACAGAGACACAGAGAGACACCTCCGCCTCCAAGGCAAGCCATAGCAGAGTGGCCATCAGGGTACACAATGTCGTCCACGATGATGGTAAACGTCACCATCTCCATCGCAACCCCGCTCGCTCTCGTCTTCTTCGTCGACCGAAGTCTTCTTCTCCTTTTTCCTTCTCTGTTTCCTCGTACGAAGAAAAATTCTAGCGACGACGCAGAACAAGAGCGACACACGGAATGCGTGGAAAGTTCATCAACGACAAAATTTTCTTTTGGAACTTGGTCGTCTTCTTCGTCTTCTCAAGGGTTAGAGTTAGGGTTAGGAGAGAGCTGGCATCAAACTTCCAAGGCAGATTCAGATTCTGCACAATTGGAAGGAGACTGGTGATACAAGCTGATGATTCAGGAATGGAGAAAATGCAGGTTGCAAGCATCTGCAGAGCTTGCTTCACCTCAAGAACCAAGGAGAAATATCCTGAAGACTGCACATTGGCTGGCAATCCAAAACTTTTCCATCTCTTCTTGAAATCCCTCTTTCATTTCTCTCAAATTCTATTCTTCAATCAACTTCACAAAAGCTTTGAAATCACATCAATTTCCGATCAATCCAGTGAGCACATCCTTTTAGGAGACAGATAACTGGCATTGAAAGAAAGATAAGGAAGTAGGGGAAGGGAAGGTTTTTTACTCTTCAAGTCCCTAGCATTGTGACAACAATCTGAAAGAAGAGAAACATCACCAGGCATCACTCTGGTCACAGATGGTGATCTGAATGCTTGTTTCTTCTTCTTCTTCTTGTCTCCTTTTGTGCTTGACCAACTGCACCAATGCTCAGTGATATTCTAATCGCGTTGTTTTATGACATGGGAGGTCTGAATTTTGAACCTCAGAACCTCTTGTGGCTCTCGGGGAAGAGAGATGAAGCAACAGCCAAGGTGAAGAAAGAACTGAGAGCCAAGGTGAACCACCAAGAATGGCAGGTGGTTCTCAGATTTGCACTTCTTGCCTTATGTAAAGGTGTTATGGTTTCTGGGTTATCTTTGATCACGAGTATGAAGAATTCTTGATAAAGCTCATTAGGAGACTTATTGATCAGATTGGTATGTATACAGTCTGGTATATTAAAAATGAAACAACCCCATGTTTCCTTCTCAAGTAAAATCCTCTTTGGGAGTATGACACTCAAAGGTGGGCCATATTCAAGGCCTCTAATGGAAATGCACATCATCAGGCATGGTAGTAAAATCTCAAATCTGAATCAAAATCTCCTGGCAGCCAACTCTACCACCAACCTGGTCTTTAAGCCACTACCCACCTGCTTTCTTTCCCACCAACTTTGCCTATTTCTTCTACTTTGTCTACTGGCCAAGAAGGTTTCCATCTCCAAAACCAGCTGACTCAAGACTTTGGTTCCAGTCCCTGCACTACTATTGTGATCTCTACTCCAAATGAGAAATTCTCAAGCGACCACATTTTTTTGCCCATATCAATCTTGCCCTTTTATTCTAGCTAAATCTGAACAAAATTTGCTCGACCAGAAATGCTTCAAGGACTAGCTTAGCCAATTTCAAGAGTAACATTGTAGTTAACTCTATAACCCTGGACTCAAAGAAGTTAGCTACTTGAACATATGCCCAGGCACTTCACATCATTTTGACAAATGCTACTACAATGGCACCATCAACATACACAAATGTACCTGGTCTTTGGCAGCCCTTGAGAGGAAGCTTGTAGCTTCTCACTTTGTTGGGTCATTGTTAAGAGTCTTGTGGAATGCAACCTGCAGGAAACAGGATGTTATTTTTTTCTTCTTCATTTCAAGGTGCTGATGCCTATTGCAAACCAAAGCTCATAATGAGCACAAACAGAAAACTGCATTTTTAGTTGACATGTCTGTTGGCAGGGACTTACTCCTGGCACAGGATCTATTATGAGCTCCAAATGTTTTTAGCACAAAAGTGTAAGAAAGAACCCACCGATGTGGACATCTTCAAAAGCTCCCGAATAGCCATTGTTGCATAGCAGGAAGCAGGCAGGGTGAAGCTTAACCGCACAGCTGTATGAACTCCCTCTGAACATCCCTCCAATGGTGATGGACTGATCAAAACTCCTGCTGAATCTGCTGGCTCACCCACATTCTTGCAAGCCTCTTCCTGATTGATTTTAGTGGAAGAAGGTCTATCATTCAAAATGAGTTCTGAAGCCTTGGTCCCATCGATGTGAGATGCTCCTAGATTCCCAACAACCAAAACTGAGCTAGCCATAGCCTGATCTGAATCTGCTGGTTCAGGGACAGACTTCACCTCCAGAGTATCCAGAGACTTGGGTGCCAAACAACCATTTTGCACTGTGTTTGTCTCAACCGAATTAAGATGTGCTTCTGATACACAGTGAAGCTTATCAAGATCAGTCTTTGCCAAGGGCTTAGTCACATCACTGTACTTCAATATCTTCCTGCAATACCCAAAAACATCAATGTAATTCCAGCAAGAAACTCCAAAGAAACAAGAACAGAAAGAAAAAAAAAAATTGTGTCAGTTCCACCCAAACCTAAACAAATACTTCAAGAATGGGAATGGCCAGAACTTCCAGATTGTCGCTCACAAAGTATCAGACCATGACATTCATTAGGAAGGGCAGTGACTACTACCGTTTAGTATATAAACTGGAACTCTTTCCTGTACATTCAATGGATCACAGGATTGGAGATAATCAGGCAAGAATTGGCGATAATTTGATTGAGGCAGTTCACTTGGCATCTCCTATTCCTCTATGGACAATCACAAGCAGTGCTGCAAAGCAACAAAAGAAACCACAAACTGCAGTGAGAACAAGAAACTGACCACTCCAAGTCAATTGGCTTTTGCAGGAGTCGCCGGTACCCTCCAGACAGATGTGTGATTGCATATTCTCTGCAAAAGAGTCACTTCATTTCAACATGTGAACACTGGCTAATAGATTTATACCTTGATGGGGTCAATGCAAAAAAAAAAGGGGACAGCCAAAAAAGACCACGAAGGCTTTCATGGTCTACATCCTGAGCAGAAAATGTGAGGGCACTTTCAGTCCTGCCTGTTGATCACAGAATAATACATCTGGGACCTCTTCTCTCCCTGTTAGCAGGAGAAAATAGTGTAGACTTTAGTGGTGCAAAAGCCACAGTTCTTTCAATTGTATCTTTGAGACGATAAATTTAAGTGGAAATGAAGTGAACCTTACTTGACATTGTGAGTACACACATGCAAGTCAACCAAGTCCTGTAATTACCACCACCAAGTCAGACCCCTCCCAACAAACAACAGCAAACCAGAAGTGAATAATACACGAATCCACTTTATGGACAACACCTGGGTACATGATAATGCCATGTTCATTATTAGGATTTAGGGTATACCATGGCCAGCATATATATAATGAGACCTGTCAATCTAGTCAAGATCCGCACAATACAAGAAATGCCTTGAGCACTGTACAAGAGAGTTGATAGTCAGTGTAATTGTGCATGGTTTCATACAGTCAGTCTAAATTGTACACGCACCTTCCTGGCCAAGTCTTCATAGATGTTTGCTGTATCATTTGCTGGGTACAAAGTAGAACAACTGCACCACAGAAAGGCATCAACTCAGGGAATAACTGACTTTCATTGAACAAGGAAATGTACGCTAGTAAAACCATAACAGAAGAATACATCAAACCAAAGGGTTGTCCACCACACAGACCCCCATTAGAAACTTGCCAGCACCCAGGAACTTACCCTGGCAGAGGAAGTAAAACATCCCAAATTTGGTATTTCCCCGACAAAATGTCATCTGCTGTCACACACTATCACAAAAGAAGCCCACATCAAATGCTTATCTTTGAACTGAAGCAGTATAAGTGCCCAGTGATCAGATCAGGCCCAAATCAAGGCCAATACCAAACTCACAGTGACAGACTAACTTCACTGATGGGATGTATTGGCTACTGTCTCTCATTTCCAAACCCTCCAAATGACTGCCAAAAGTCCCACAAATGCTACCATGAGCTGATCATGACTCTGAGGGTTTTGCTATTGATGTCCTGATTTGCAAATGACCTTGTTTTCCTAGGAAAATAAGCATTTAAAATGAGAACAGGAACATCAGCAAACAATGAGGACCCAATTCAAGAGATTATCCACAAACCAAAATACCTTGACTTTGCAAGGGCCTCCAGCTGTGACATCAGCATCAACAACTTCATCAAGGACCTCAGTAGTCTCCATTTCTTCACTGGTAGTAAGACTCTCAGACTCCCTAGTTTTCAGCACTTCTGCAATGGGTTCACTTCCTTCTGCTTCATCAGTGTAAACGAGATCTCCTTCAACCACAGCCTCCACCCCTGCATTTAAACTTGAGTTCTCATTAAATTACAGAAATTCTGCAGAGCAGAACCATCTAAAACAAAATCTAAACAATCACCCTGTCTGTGTTCAGAACAATGTCTCTCTGATCGCAATTACCATGACTTCTTGTACGATGACTGGCCGCATGGTTCCACAGATAGCTCTGGTAGCTGTGCACATACCTGCTCCCTCATCCACCCCTTTCTTGTCACAGCCATTCTGGCAATCCTGCTCTTAAGACATCTCAGAACTGGTAAACAAAACTTCAAAATGCAATTATAGCAAAGTGAGATCTTTGTTTTCTTGCAGAATCATACATAAGCCGCATAGTTCTTGGAATGCAGTTGATGGCCTGCAAATAGTTAGAAGCATCTCGCTTCAAGCTCACCAACTGCTCTGACCCCATACCACATCATGAACAAAGGTTCAGTGCATGGTGAATTTCCACACCACAAAATCATGGGCATAAACTTCCATGGCCACACATCATGGTGCATAACCCTACTGTGTTATAGCCACCCTCTACTCCCACAGCTACGTATGAAGGCCTTTGTTGGTTGGTTGATGCATCACCCCTTAACACTTAGTTTCACAAATCGAATGAATACATTAGCCAAGATAAATTGATGACCACTCATCTCCTTCAATTTCAAGTACAGCAGAAGATCATTGAGAGTGCTTACAAGAGCCCGCTCAGCAGTCAAATAGCGTGGCATGCGATGCAAGGCTCCATCAGCATCCTGTGTTCTCTTGTAGTACTCACGTGCTTCTGACACCTCTCTCTGCTGTGAGCTTCATGTCAAGGAGTTCACCTGATGCAACTTCAAAACGAATGCCATACTTACAAAGCAAAAAGAGATAGTAACAAACAAGCCTAGCATTTTCAAAGCTTTTGAAGTTCATCTGAAGGTTTGAAACAATGAAAAGCTGATATGCCACTAGAGACCTTAAGCCATAAAACCAAGCACTAGATCCAGTCTATACAGGAGGAACCCAAAATGGCAAGTTGACCCCCCCCATCTTCTAAAAGCACAATTTTCATCTTCTGAATGAAAGAGTGCAGGATATCGCCATCACGTGGCTGCAAAATCAAGTTAGCAGCTGCCTTCCACTCTCCTCGAAGCAAAGCTGCTCCCACTGTGTGAGTTGCCACAGACCCACTTCCAAATCGCTGCAAAAAAATTTAATCATGTCAGATCTTACAAATTCAACAAAGCGTTATTCTGCATAGACTTCGAAGCATGCTGAGATGTTTTCCATTAATTTGGGATGTCTGTCATATGACAAGAAAGGTTCATGTCCTTCCAACCTGTAAGCCAAAGTAGTTAATGAAGCCACTCTGTCCCAGCCCTTCAGCAGCAGCCTTAATTGTCTCACTACTATCTGCAACAACACCCCTGTAATTCTCATGTAGCCAACAGTATTAGAGACAAAAATCATAAGGCATATCCTGAACTGAGAGTAATCAAAATTAGTTGATTCTAGAAGCTCTGTTGGGGACATTTTCAAGCACAAAACATTGACTCAAGCACTGGAGCAATGTTTCATCCTACTTCTCACCAGCCTTCTCATGCTCTAAAGTACTTGGGCCTTTGTTCATTTAACCAACCAATATTCAGATACCCAATGATGCAAATTTTGACAAGTATAGGGTATAGTCTTACCGCAAAACCACAGAAAACCTGTTCCCAGAGAGCTGCCCAAGGACCAGTGGTTTATCAACATAACTGCAGAACAAAGTTGTTGGCACCCATAAACTTCAAAGGCAAAAATTCTTTGTAAATGCTTGAGCTACTTGAATAAAGAATGACGTTGAAGTGAGACTAATACAATGCTTGCTGTGACTATTTGATACTAAAAATCTGGAAATATTCACTTGAAAGGTAACATTCAATTAGGAACTTGCCTGAAATTGCCAATTCTAATGCCAAACAATCGCTCATTCAAAGCTGCCAATCTTTCTGCAGGCTGCTTGAACACTGTAACCTATGCCCACCCACAACTAGTCATAACAAGAATTCTAGTTTGCTTCCTGAATGCCCCAAAATTGTTGACAAAGCAAAGAGTGCCCAGTAACAAAAAATTCACAGCGTTGAGAAGCTGCAAAAGAAAATGGGAAAAATAGCAAAGAAAGACTTTAATGTAAAATAAGGACAGGATAAGCAAAGGTTGACCGACGTCCAGACTGAGACCTCATAAACCAAAGAACAAGGATTTCAAAGAAGCTGATTACGAAGCTTAACCTGTTGTGTTGTGATAGCTCGTTTATCCTTGGTTCCAGAGAAGCCAAATAACTTTGGCTGCCATCATGACCAACATATTATGAAGTCATCATCAGAAAAAAAAAGGGCTGAGAAAGAAGAGCTTCTCTTTCACCATGTAAGGACCTCCAAAAGAGTAGTACTCTGAAACATATGATGTATGATGACAACAAAAGTTGCAGCAAGCTACATATGCAAATAAAGACTAAAGGGAAACAGTACCTCAACAGCAGTGTTTGGACATTACCTGTACATGAAGCATTCGGGATATTACTGTCAATGCATCTTGTGTATCCTTGTTTTCTTTGAAAAGGAAGAATCTGGAAAATCACACCAATACAGATGTTGATCACAATCATACTGAAATTGCTGAAAACAAGGCCCAGAAAAGTAACAGCAAACCAAAAGGAAGCTTGCTGTCACTCCTGTCTTCTCTAGCAATCTCTCAAATGATGATGATTCCTTGCATGACAACAAGAGAAAAGATGGTGGAAAAAATGAAACAAACCGGAGGAATTTGGGGCGATCTGAAGGCCAATCATCTGCTCCACGGCTGTCATAAGGTTGGTTCATGACTGAGTTACTTGGTTTTTGCCGCTTATTATCCCAACTGTGCTTGGGACCAAAATCTCTTTCTCGCTTCCGGAACCCACCTGTCCTCTTGCCATTGTCATATCGAAGGCGAATACACTTCTCTTTTGATGTTGGGCCATCTACTGTATCCGTCACAAGGAATGTCAAGTGGGTCTTGAAGAAATTATGAATCTCCTGCATAATATACAGCAACTTGTTGTAGACCACTGGCAACTGAAATCACACTACACATAACTAGGAAATTGAATTAGTGAAATCATAAAATAGGCTGGATACACAGAATGCAGTTAAGGTCTGCCTCATTCTCTGAGGCCACTTGTGCAAGCCAAGTATTGCTTAATGAGGGGGAGGAGCAGATCACTTGCCGCACGGTGACTTTTGTCAGAATCTGGAGATAACAGAACAGGGCTGACAGCTTCCGAATTACCACCCACAATTTGAGCAAGCAGTTTCTCCAGCAATTCAGTATTACTTTCTCCAGCAAGGGCTTTGAATGCCTCTATATCTGCTGCATGATCAACTATCTTAGGGTGGTTGTCTTCACCCCCTGTCACCTGTGCTGTTGAAGCTTTCACCTAAGAATGAACACAAACGCACAATTTTGACTTGACGACAGTCAGACCTTAGTTACACTGCCATGTGGAGGGGTGTATGAGACACCCTAGACACTTGAAGAGAAATGGAAGTCTACCTAGATTGGATGAACATGAGTAACAATCCTCATATTGCTATGGAGATGCAAAATAAATCACCAGAAGAATGCTAATTTATAGTGTGCTTGGTGCACTAGGATTGGGTGCAAGAATTGAGCTGATATTTGTTCTAAGGCTCTTTTTGGCTACATTTTTCTTGGCTGCTTTGTGTGTGTGTGTGTATACCGCAAAAGATTCTGCATGCTTGACACAAAAGAACTGTCCTCTCTACACTTCAAACAGTTAAAACCACTGCTAAAAGTGTATGAGAAGAAAGATACTGTGAGAAAGTAACATGGGTATGAATGGAACCATGAGAAGTTCAGAAACAGGTACACAGAGAGTATTACCTCAACTGGGGCATTGATGTTTGTGAGATGGATCACATTGCCCAAGGGGTCAACCTCATTCACAATGAAGTCAGAATACCTGATGAAAGACAACAAATGACAAAATTGAAGTTCAGCAGTGATGGATGGATTGCACAAAACATGCATAAGTATGCAACATGTTCTAAACCCTAAACCCCTAAAACCCTTCTCTGTAAAAGCTGCAATGAGGAGCTAAAGCTCTCTATTCTTTCCTGTAAAAGCTGCTGTCAGAATCTAAAGCTCTCTCTCTCTAAATAGAACCCACATGCTTTGTATTGATGCCTACAAGATTTCTTGAATAGAGTTTCCAGAAACAAGACCAACCTTTGTTTCAATACACCTCGAAATCCAGGACAAGAATTTGCATGACACAGAATGCCAACTGATTCTTCTGTAGACATCTCTTCCACTCCTGTCAAAAGACAATGCACTTCTCAGACAAAACCCAATATAGGTACACGCGCATCATACACATGATGACTACAGGGGAGAGTAGAAAACAAAAAAGAAAAAAGAATTGAGACAAAACCACCAAAAAATATTCAGGAGTTGTCTACCACTTTGGTGATGAGTAGGTAATGAATATCCGCTAGTTGAAGAAAGACGACGTTTGAGAGCTGAATCCCACTCCTCCGGTCTTTTAAAGCTTCGCAAGAAGCAACCCCACGGTGGGTTGTTCCAGTATGTAAAAACTGTGCACTTCAACTCTCTGTCAACAAATGCAGCAGCAAACCGTGTCAATTGCGACCTGTGAACAATCGTCGAAAGTGAGGATAGCTTAGCATGGGGAGATTTGCCAAAGAGTTGTAAACATGAGGGCATCACAAACTTCATGTAACAAAGATGCAACCAGAATGATGGAGAGACAAGCACAGAGAGAGAGAGAGAGAGAGAGAGAGAATGGTGGTGGTGGGGCGGGGCGGGGGCATGGGGGGGTTTTCAAGACAAGTGCAACTCACAAGCTACACAAAACGAAACCCTAAGAGATCAGGGTTTAGGGTTTAAGGAGGATTAAAGAGGAGGCTTTTGTATTTTGGCTCAAGTAAGTTTTTAGCTTATCTAGTCATGAAATTTTTCTACTTCTAGCCTAGTTCTCAAGTTCTAAGTTATTTGGTTATTTTCTTATGATTGTCAACTTAAAGCTTCCATGATTAGAGTTTTCCTTAAATTCATCCTGTCTTCACCATCTCTTTGGGCCTCTTTTCACCCTGTATCCCTTCTTTGATCGAGGTCCGCAAAGTAAGGAAGTTTTATTAAATATAGGTATGAAATGCTGAAACTCAGCATTCAATGCACAAGGTTCGCGGTAATACAGTAGGAGCAGTGAACATATATGTAGCAGCAGTGGAGACGCTCAGGAAATAGGAAAGACTGTGGTCAAAACCGGATGAAACTCAATTTGGCACAAAAAGTGGTGGATTTCTGAGTTTAACCCCGCCCCTTGAAGGTATGTACTTCTTTGCAGGTTTTTTTTAATTTCACCCAGTTTTGGATCAAACCCAGGATAGTGGTGCCGTGTTATCCTGACTTTACGGAAAACTATATTATCTCAGTATTTGAGACGATGCAATTTTGCAAAACTTTATTAATAAACTCACCTGAGAT
>Ga0209208_10002459_pt1 | contig 26543 bp, 19 predicted proteins | sample S1TSphfallax_3_FD_187694 | JGI IMG/M metagenome (GOLD analysis project Ga0209208, IMG submission 187694) | Host-associated microbial communities from peat moss isolated from Minnesota, USA - S1T2_Fd - Sphagnum fallax MG (SPAdes) (version 2) | ecosystem: Host-associated > Plants > Peat moss >...
CAGAATCTGTCGGTGTAGCCTACACTTAGTGGTCCAGCCTCCATACAGTATGGTCTACGCTGCTGGACCACTGCACCCACTTGTCCACTACAATCCACTTTAAATGACCTTTCAAGTTCACCTTTTGTTTGCGGATTGTAGTTGTGACCACTTTGGAATGTGTCGAATATAATTGTGTTGATTTTTGTGGGTGTTAAAGGGGAGTAATTTATAGTCATGAATAATGCCTTTTCTAGGTGTGGAGACACTTTATGCCTATCTGTAGACGGAATGTGCATGATCTATGCATTCGTAATCAGCTCATGATCAGTGAAAGTCTTGACTCAGGATTCATTGGGTTAACACATCAAGTTGGGAGCATTCCCAAAATGCACGGCTAGGCAGCTCTCTTACCCTAGGCTCTTGTTGAACTTGCTATCCTCAAGTAATGAATTTCTTGAAGTAAAATTGTAGATGATATATTTTGGTCACACAAGCAAGGAAGATGAAATGTTCGTGGTCACAGATTTGCAATACTAATTTAAAATAAAATTAGTATGAAATTCATGCTCAGAGTATTTTGTTGGTTACTCAACTACAGCTATTTCAAACTTCTAAGAATGGCAAAGCCAAAAACTTTTTTGAATCCTGTGTGCTTGCCTCCAATGGCCTTACACAAAAAGTTGTAAGGGATGAAGGCTGATTGAAAGTTACAATTTGAAATTCTTAGGTCCAGTTTAAATTGCAAAATGGAAGCTGTATAAGATTGCTTTATCAATTTGCAGGTACCATAGTAGAGGGGCAGTAACAACAAATGTCTATCAAATAGTTTATTTATTTATTTTCAAATTCCATCCCAAAAATAGAATGTTCCCCAATATTTCAAAAAGATTGCCTAATTTTGCTTCTAAAAAAATGTTCTTTGCAAAAGAGAATTTTTGAAAATTTCAAAATTTCTACAAATAATATATAGTTAGTGTTGAAGGTGTCAAGATTGCTGTATCACTTTGAAAGTAACAGAGTACAAGGGGCAGCTTCACATCCATCTATGGAATATTTTGAATTAATGTTGAAACTTCCATGTAAGAAAAAAAACATTGCTGTAAAATTGAGAGTCCCAAGCTGGGCTCTTTTATTCAATTTTGTGAGGTAGGTGGAGTGGCCTTCATCTTCAGCAATCTTAGGACTTAGCCAAAATTTGACTACAAGTTACAGAGGAAAGTTGAATTTTTTTGGAACCAACCCCACTAGAGATATCCTCGCCACATAATAGATGACATGCTCTAAATCTGGCAATTTCAAATTTTCTTTACCTCAAAATATGGCGACTTTGGGAACTTTTTTTAATAAAAAATTCCTTTGTATATAAGTCAGAGCCAGCCCTTTTTGTGTGTGTACGTTGTGTGCCGCAAAGTGGCGAAATTTCGCCCACCAAAAGAAAGAAAAGAGAAACGCTAACCCTAAGACCTAAAACTCCGCACCACAATATTATGCTCGTTGGGGCGTGTAAGGACCAAAATCTTCACTATTTCCAAGAGTTCAAGGGAAGAAGAGCGACGTCGTCCCGGGAAGATGCAGTCTACAATTCCCTTTCTGAGTCAAAAAAATTTGGCTCTTAGAAATATAACAAATTTTTGTGTCCATTGTGTGCACTGTGTGTGTGATGAGACTTAAAGCTTGACGTGAACAACCTCAATACATGCCTACAACTTCAAGCAACTTCAAAGGGTTGTTAGTGTTGCGCGGAACTTCAAAAAATTTGTAAATTCTACAATTTTATTTAAATGTTTTTTTGCGGCTTCATGTTATAATCTACAATCAGGCTCGAGGCCGCTTGGTTGCTGTAGTGTTGTTTGTCTATGACCTGTAGTCAAATTTGGCTCTTATAAGTATAACAACAATGGTGGTGGGATTAGATCACCAGCAACGATCAGACGGCGAGTCCCGGAGCAGGTGGAGGAACCATAATTACAGTGTCTTCTTCCGCGACAAGCTGCTCTACTATCGACAGCAGGCGATTCAATTCGCCACTTGTTTTCTTGTACTTGCATACTTAGCCGTAACATCAAACTACTTCGTTTTCAAGTTCCGCTTGTACGTTCGCCACGGTCGCCAAGCGGTGGCGTCGCCCTGGATCCTTCTAGTCTTAGCGTTCGAGTTTTTGTATTTTATTTCCTTTCTCATCTCGTCTGTAGATAATTTAATACCACGAAGTCGGCGTAGTAAGCTACCGCCGTTAGACGTCGAGTACGGGGCCGGGGATCCCAACGAGCAGCAGTGTCCTCCACCCCCTCCCATGGTCCACGTGCTGCTCACTTGCTGCAGTGAGCCTACTGAAATTCAAACGGAAACCATTTGCGCCGCCTTGGCTTTGGACTACCCACACGACCGTTTCAAAGTGCTGGTCTTGGATGACGGTGCCCAGGATGAGCTCAAAGCTATCTGCGAGAATTTACAAATCGAGGAAGGCGGTGGAGGCGGTGGTGGCGGAGATATTGATGCACGTAGCGGAGCTCACGATGCAGATAATATTGATCAGACGATAACGCCGCCGCCGCGCCGCCTACAGTACCTGCGTCGTACGAAGCTTCCAGGAGTACCGCACCATTTCAAATGCGGTAACTTGAACTACGGTCTAGAGCACAGCAGCGAAAGTGAGTACGTCGTCATAGTGGATGCAGACATGATCTTGCATCCTTCCTTCCTGCGCCGAATGCTGCCTTACTTGGTCAATTCCCCTAATGTCTCCTTTACACAAATCCCGCAGTGTTATTATAATCTCCAAGTGGGAGATCTTCTCAACAGCTCCTCTATCATGGTCTACGATAGAATGTTCCCCCATAGAGACAGCGCCAATATCGCAACTTGTGTGGGTACCGGCGCTGTCTTCAGATGCTCCCATCTGCGTTCCATTGGAGGGTTTCAACCGGAGTCAGTGAGCGAAGATACTAACACCTCTTTCCTGCTACTGTCAAAGGGGTTCGAGTCTGTGTATGTGCATGAGCGGTTGCAAATCGGTCTGGCGCCGTGGACTCTTGAAGCTTTTCTGAAGCAGCGAATACGGTGGGGTCGTGGTGCTATTCAACAAGTAGCGACCTGGAACATCTTGTTGGGTCGGAGTAGTCAACTGAATTGGGTACAGAGATTGTTGGTCTTCTGGCACACTTTCTCAATCATCACGCCTATACTCAATACGTTGATGGTCCCACTCTTGATTGTCATGCTTGGTTTGAACTTGAACTTCAGCGTCGGTAGTCTTGATGAAAACTTGGTGCTGGTGAGTTACTTGTCTGTGACTCTTATTACATGGCGAATCCTGTGGGTAGTGTTGTGGGTGGACATAGCGACGAGTAGGACTGGTCGATCTTCAGATCGACTCATCGATAACATTCAGGCACGCAATCGCGAGGAGTCATACTTTTGGTGGATTAGTCCTTATATGTTCGTCATGTTACTAAAGATGATCAACTGGAACAGCTCGTTTGTGTTCAAACCCACCGGCAACGTTGACAAGCAGCAGATGGAGACTAATTCCCGTAAGGGCGGCGCCGGCGCCGGCGGCAATATGCAGGACTGCTGCAGATCAGCTGGTCGCTTCACACAAGTGAAGGTACACTTGGTATGTGTGGCAACTGTGATCGGAATTGTGACATTGCGAGTGGTGCTGGCAGTCAAACACGGCGACTGTGTGGAATGGTTCCGAGTGATCGGATTGTCGCTGTTTCTTCTCACTACTTCTTTCCACTTGCTTCTTCCCATCTTTTTTCTGGCTAACTCCAGCTCGCACTTGAAACCGGCGGACCGAAAATCTCTCCTGTGCTTCGACGCTCGAGGCGTGCCCACGTTCGATCCTGAGTCCACGACGGGAAGGCCGCAGTGGGCGTGGTCCGCGCTTGTCTACGAAGCCTTGTCTTTCACGGTTTTTGCCTACTGGGTGGGTGTATTATGTCTCTCCATTGTTATGAAATCGCATGACGGTTCCTTGGGCTGGTGCAACATGCAAAACTCATTTTAAGCTGGTACACACAAGCTTGAAGCCATAGACTGTGGATAAATCCACAGAACACTAGTCTTGATTACTGGAGACTCGAGAGTCTTCAAAATTCATTTAAAGGCTACACTTAAATTATTCTTGCAAAATTAATTTTTATCTAACGTGTAAACTCTTGAATATTAGTGGAGAGTCTTCAAATTTCATTTTAAGATACATTTAAACTCTTGCTTAGTGCAGAGTCTCCGAGACACTAATCGGGCTCTATATTGGGAAAGGTTTATTTTAATCTTTCTCTATTTTGTTGGTTCTTTTTAGATTCTCATAATTTTTGCAAGATTTTGTTTTGATTCAGGAGAATATATTCAACTTTTAATCCTCTTTTCTTATTTGGCTTCTGTTATGTACTTATTCTATGTTTTCTTAACACTGAATTACTTAGACTGCTACAAAATATCAAAATATCAAGAACGCAGAAAATAAAGAAAATTTTAAAACAAAAAACTTTGATTCAATTCTGCCCAATGCTAAGAATAATGCTCATTTTTCAATAATGAATGCTAAATCATAAAAAAATGAATGTGGAATGTCTGTTAAATCCATCTAAGTTCTAATCAATCCCCAGAATCGCATCTCTCTAAAATGATAGAAATATATCATGATAGAAACATATCCTCGATTCTTGTTCTCTCAACACCTGTTGCTCTGGATGTTAACTGCCAATAGTGATAGCAGCTACCACATTAGCAGCAGCCAGTAATTAATCAATATATCAATTTAAATAATACTATTATATATTTGATCTATATTTTAACAATCATGAAGATATCAATTACATTGGATTTCGTCTTCAAAATCGAAAAAATGGGAATAAGAATAAAAATACAAAAATGATTTCAATGTATGTTGAATCTATTCAGCAAAGTTTAGTATATTAAGCATGCTCTGTTGATAAATCAATCTGTTCAATATTAAAATTTGTTTAGCAAAGACTTCTACTGTTTTCAAATGAACTTCAAAAATATTAGAAGTTCTTGAATAAGAAGTTGAACTTCTGAACCTATACTTATCTGATAATTTGTAAAAAGAAATTGTGGGTTGTCGTCCAGTGGACCTACTTTGATTTGATATTGGATATTGATCAACTATGCATGCACTCCTATTGTTGGTAGTGAATTTAGTTGAGTACTTGCTCCTTGCAAAACTTGTTGCAGGAAATTTAAGGTCTTCTCTAACTAGGTACCTATACCGATTGGTACTATGCTCCCTCCTATTTTTCTGATGTTGAGCAAATTTGTACTCGAGGTCCTTTTGTAACTGGCTCCAGTGTCTCCTTTGTTTGAAACAATTTGCATAGCAATATATCAAGGACTAATCACATTTTAATTACATAATTATAATTCATTTCAATAAATATTTTTAATTCAGCGTTCAAATTTAATGTTCCAAAAATCTGATTTCGGTTATAATTTAAATATAATTTAAATATAATTTAAACTCAATTAAACTCAATTTATAATTTAATAATTAAAATAACTTCATATTTTTGTTTAAAATTTTCTATTTTAATATTATAATTTTTTATTTGTTTCATAAATCCAACTTTTATTATTAATTAAGTTAAATGAATTCTATAAATAGTTTTTGGGCCATAAGTTAAGTTTTCAATTAAAATTAGGATTCTGAATTAAATTTGATTCATGTTTTTAAATCCATAATTCTACAAAATTATAAATTTCCATTTTTCAGATGTAAATATCACATGATTTCATTTTAAAACTAAATTTGATTATCATTGATTAAACCTTCATGTATGTGTATGCAATGTGCATGCCATTTGTAATAAGAATGAACTAAAATTTATTACATTATTTTAATCATTAAAACATTTTATACACACATGTGTTTTCATGTAATGCATATAGGACTATTGCAATTACAAAATGACTTACAAAAAACTTTATGAATGTATGTCATTAAATTTTATAATATATGATGCCAATTATTATCTACAATTTTTTGATATAACTCACAATGTATAACTAAGTTATGATTGCAATTATGTTAATTTGATTACATATTTACACCATGTGGCAAAATTACACATGTAAAATGGTAGACATTGTTTTTTCACATCATATCATCAGTTAATATTAGAAGTTATTTAATAACTAGTTGCATAAAACACCAATCTTTCTAATATCATATGCCATATTATAATGTTATATATTACATCATGTCATAGTTATTATTGTTGGTTAGTCACTTTAATTGAACTTTACATCTTTATCTTGAGTGTATATAAATCAAATACATGCTCACATTTATGTTAAAAATTCATTTCATTCATTTATTAGTTGTAAGAAGCACTAGATGCAACTACACATATTAGTTATTAACAGAAGGCTTTTAAAAACCTTGTTTTAATTAATGCCATGTCCAACAATATACCTCAATAATGAATTGATGCTACACCAATTTGACCTATTTCATGTTCTCACTTTTGAAATAATGTACAAAATTTTGTTGTTCACTTTGGTGGATTGTTTCTTTCGATAGACTAATTGTAGAACTGCATTAATTTATAAGAATCGTGGTTCAATGAAATTAATTGACTTCCAATAATCAATGTTGGCATATGCATTATTTCAAACAATGTTTTGGACAAGAGTTGTTTGATTTCAATTGTGGGAATTGATTCCTTGTCTACAACTTTAAACTAAACAAAAAAATGTTTGAGTACAAGATTGCAAATTGATTGTGATTACTTTATCATGAACAATCACCTTGAAGATTTTTCTATCATTTGATTTCTTATAGGTTTAACAAAATGCAATTATTAATTCATTGTGCAAAGAAAGCCATTTTATTTTGAAGAGACAATTTAAACTAACTTTGGTTGCTTAATGGTATTTGTTTGACCTTCATGCAATCCATTTGAAAATTTGTTGGATCTCTTTTGCCTCGATATTTGATGAAGTGACCATGTGCTAGAATTCGCAATTCATAGGTCTATTATCTTGGAATGTTTGGGCTTACAAATTCATCGTTGGTTTTTGTGGCTCTTTGTCCAAATTAAAGATTAAGATGGTAAGAGGTTCTAATCTATTTTGCAAATAATCAATCACTTTATGAATTGTTTTTTCAAATCTATTAGATTTTACCTATAGAAATTGTGACACAATCAGTGGTATATTTAAAATCTTTTTTTTCAACAATCCTTGTTGAACATTAATACTAATTTGATTTTGTTTTGTCTAATTCAACTCCTTTCTATGTTGAAAAGTTTTGATGGAAATTTCATCACTTATCAAAACAAAAAAAATGAGGAAACATGAATGGTTGTATATATATTTGTAAAAGAATGTGAAAAGGTGTGGCATAAAATACCCTCCATCCCTATCTTCAAAGCTTGCATTGATTGTTTCCTTAAAAAAAATCACATCCATCCCATTAATGGTAGTAATGAAAAATGATAACAAATAGTTGTAAAATTGATTAGGAAATATGGTCTTAGTTTGCCCTAACTCCAAAATTATGGGTAAACATTCATTACACCTAAACTTGACATTTATGACTAAGAAAAATATGACTAGTGACCATTTCTAGTCATACAATCATATATGCCATGTTTTTGTGTTCAGTCGTATTTTTGTAACCATGGATATGATTACATGACTAAAAGTTTTCATGGATACGACTTTGTGATTAAAAATCTTCTTCATGAACACCATATAATTATTTAATAATATAAAATTTGAAACATTAAAAATTTATGAATTAAAAGGAAAAAGAACTAGAAGGTAGACATACATACCTAGTAAGCATATTATAAACTTTTAAATGATCAAACACATAATTAGTGCACAAGTAAGTAACTAATACCTTATAATTTCTAGAACTTTTGTTTCAGAGTCACTAATAACTAAATGTGAATTTTTGGATAGTGGTTAAAACAAAATTGGGGGAATTTATTTTTATTTTTAAAATTTTCCCAAAAAATGGAAAAATAATTGCCAAAGTTCTTGAAACCATAAATGGTAAAAACATGGTAAAGTGTACAACTAAAAGTATTTGCCAATCTATTTGTCAAGTGAACAAAAAGTAGGACCAAAACCCATCAAAAAATTGTTATTCATTTAATCTTTTTAGTTGAATGATAAATAACAAGATACTTCTTCATTATTATGCATTATTTTTTTAAATTTTGCATTGTAAAAGTAGGTTTCAAATATACTTTTCTAAATTCAAGTAACTTTTCAAACCTACTTTCTATAGTGTAACATTTGATTCAAGTATGTGTCAAATATATTCTTCCAAAAATAAAATAGATTTTTTTTTTATGAGGCCCTTGAATATACAATGATCTTCATGTTATAACTTCATACATGTATATTTTATTATATGTTTTACTAAAAAGTAAATTTGAACACCATATTGACAAGTCAATTTCAAATCTACTTATTTCTTACTTTTATTATTCCAAAGTTTTTGAAATTTTGAATTTATTTACAATAAACCCAATTTAGGGCTCAATAGGTAAAAAATTTAATCTACTTTCTTATGTTTTCGTGAAAAATTACTTCTTTTTTTATTTGATATTTTTTTGACAATTTTTCTATATACTTTAACATGCTTTCACCCTAAAATTAAATAAAAACTTGATGCGTACAATATGATTAAAACATTTAAGTTAAGACTTTTGCTCAAAAGTTTATTTAAATGAATCCTGTTTTTTGAATTTTTTGACATTAAATAATGAAATATATTGATATTAGTGATATCCAATGAATTTCAAAAGAAATCCACATGCCCCAAAATGGCATTGATTTTCATGTTTCCATGTGATGGGTAACAAAGAATATAAAATTTGATCTTTAGTAATTTATCAAAATATTTGCTCATATAACTTGGAATTTTAGGAGTTTTATATTAATGTGGACAAAATCAATGGTATCAAAAGTGTTTGCAACCAAAAGAAATGCCTACATATTATTGTATGGGAGTTGCATTATAATTGAATGCAAGGTATGGGTGCCCATTTTTGTGATGGAATGGTGTTTTTTTTTAGGTGACTTTTGCCCAAATGTGTATGGTGATTAATATGTCCTTGGATATACTAATTGGAACTTGAATATAGACTAACAATTTGATTATGAACATTGTTATCAAATTAGTTTTTTGATAAATAATTTATCTTCTAATATTAATGGACATTTTAAAATTTCAAAATATGGAGTGGTCATTTGGCTACAACATTACAATATGGATAAAATTGTATTGATTCATGTTAAAGGCTAATTAAAATTGCATTATGGTTTTGAATTAATTAAGACTTGTGTTACCATTCTTGATTGATTATGACTAAAGGGAAATTTGAATTAATGTTCTTTTGTGAAGATGATCAAGAAGAGAAGGATGAAAAGGATTAATATTATAGTATCAAATTTCAAAGATGTAGGAGCAAAGAGAAAAGAAATTCGATGAGGAGAACTATTTAACATTTTTGTTTTGATTTGGCTTTTTGATTTTATTTTTGAACCAATGTATGTTTAATTTTGTTGAAATAATGAAAGCAATGATGATTTTGTTCTATTTTTGGGCCAAAATTGTGTATGTTCAATGGACTTATATGGAAAGTAAATTGTATCATTTTTGAGCCGTTATACCATGCATTAATCCTTCCAAAGTGGATGGACCTATCATTTATTTATTGATGTTATAGCTTAAAAGATCTTAAATCATTAATAAAAAACCTTTTTTTCCAAGTACATTTCCAACTCCTTTTCAACTATAAATTTTAATTAAAAACAACAAATTTTGTTGGAAAATATTATTTGTAACTAAAATCAATTATTTGCAATTGAAAACCATGGTAGTCGATAAGTACAACTTGAAAACAACATTTTAGTTGAAAACGTTAACCACATGTCAACACCACATCAATTGCCATTTCAAACAATTTTAATTCTAAATAATAGGGTGGATGAACTTCATCTAGTGACATTTCATGATGTCATTTTTTATTTCCATATTAAAATAAAAATTAAATTTATATGAATCATTCAATTTAAGAAAAGAGGATATTTTGAAATGTGGATTAAGGATATAGTGACACGTGGCAATGATAAATTATTTTAAATTAAATATTTTTGATAAATAACATTAATAAATTATCCATCTTTAATCAAGTAAGTAGGTAGGTAAGTACTTAGGCCTATTATTATATAAAATTGATCTCCACGTGTCAAAATCTTATTGGATCCAATAAGATTTTGACACATGGTGATCAACTTTATATTTTAGTAGGCCTAAATACCTACCTACTGTTGAAAATTCAAGCTCAACTAATTAAGTTTCATTAGTTATTGGAGTAAGAAAGTAACTAGGTTACTTTCACAAGGTTTAATTACTTTCTTTATTTATATTAGTTTGGTTATTTATGGTTTGGTCTTGTAGTTAAATACCTTGGTGTTGATGGTTTGTTCCTCTTTTCTTCATTACACAAGTTTGTGTATTTCATGTGACAAGAACCTTGAGGAGTTCCTAATGTTATGTTTTGTGTTGTGAGCATCGTGTTATAGTTTCCTTTCAATAAAGTTCTATGTTTGCACTTGAGTAGATCTCCTATTTATTAACATGGTATTAAAGCTTAAGTTGTTTGATGAGAAGGTTGAAAGAGATTTAAAGCTAGAAAGTCTCTAGAACTAGAGCTTGAGAGTCTCTAGTAATATCATAGGAGTTTGTCAAGTGCAAAAGGGACACAAGGAAAGGAAAGAAGTGAAAAGAAAGAAAACAAAAGAAAGAGGTGAGAAGAGATCCACATATCAAAGGTTGTGGAAGTCAGATCTTTAAATCTAGATCTAGATCTATTGTGAAAAGATCTTGGAGTGAAACTTGAAGAGATTTTAGAAGACTATAAGACGCTTCTATTCTCAAAATTCCAAAAGAAAAAGATTTGTTTTGTGAGAGTTATGAGCTTTTGAAGATTTTGTGTCAAATCTGGTTTTTTGATCATATCTCCTTTGTTTGAGCTTTTTTGGATCTGTAGCTTTAGGATATTATAAATCATAAAGGACTATATATGTGAGAAAAATTTCAAGTCAATTGGATAGGTATTGAGAGAGATTCAAGTATCTAAAGTTTCAGCCTTAGTTTTGAAATCAGTTTCTTTTTAAAGTGATAACTCTTTGTGGTCATCATCAATAGAGCTGAAAATTTGAGCAGATATAGAAGACACATATGTCATGTGTCTCCCAAAATCTCAAGGAGTTTGAAGTTGCAAAGAGCGAATTGTAAGTCATTTTGTGTTCAAGTCCCAATTTGAGGTGACTTCAAAAAAGTAGAAATGATCTTTCATTTTATGAAATTAAATGAACTGAAATTTTGAGAGACGTTAGTAGACATAGCTTTACATGTTTTAGCAAAATTTCAAAAGGAGTCAAGGTCATATGTGAATGGTGTAGCTTCACAAAGTTGTTATGACAAAAGTTTACATTGAGAAAACATCAAAATAATTTTTTGCAGTGGAGCAAATACAACTTGGGAGAACTTGAAAGGAGTTTGAAGATTGGGAAGCACAAATACATTATCAAAACCTTCATAGGAAAGTTTGGTATGTAATCATGTACTTAATACCATACAAAATATTATATGAGATACATACATATACATAAAACCTATGTATAGTATAGAATTTCATATAATACTCGAGACATACATACATATACAAGGTCCATCTTGTTCAACCCTAACCCTAACCCTAACCCTAATCCTAGAAACCTAAGGAAGGAAAACCCTAATCCCAATCCTAGAAACCCTAAGAAGACATTGAGTGTTGCCTTGAAAGATGGCAGACGGTCTTTCTCAAATTGCAATTGAAAAATTAAATAAGAATAATTTCCAAATGTGGAAATTTAGGATTATGAATTTCTTGATGGGGAAAGGTTATTGGGAATTCGTAACTGGTGATGAGACAGAACCTTTTCTCCTAGAAAACCCCACACAACAACAAATTCAAGCCAATAAAACTTGACATGAAAAAGCAAGAAAAGTCTTCTATTGGCTTTTTATGAGTGTGTCCGACTCCATGATTGTGCATATTCAAGATGCAAAATCATCCAAGCAAGCTTGGGATACATTGGTGAAAATGTATAGCATTAATACACAAGCCTGCAAAATGTAGCCCAAACAAGAGTTGCATAATCTACAAAAAAACAAGATGAACATCAGTGATTATTCTACAAAGGTGAAAAACCTTGCAGATGCTTTTGCATCTATAGGAGCCCCTGCAGATGATGAAGATTTAGTGGCCGTGACTTTAAATGGATTTGGAAAAGACTATAGCCAGTTTCATACTTCAATTGCAGTTCGAAAAACATTTTTCGATTTCCAAGACTTAATAACCTTATTTATAAGTGAAGAGATGAAAGTTGTTGGTACCTCATCCAATGGAGGACCACAAGAAAGTGCTTTCTACTCAAATTTTAATAGAGGTAGAAGTAGAGGTGCTAAAACCTCACTTCGAGGTCGACACGGAAGCTCACATGGTGGAGATCATCAACATGAAAATCAATCTCATGGAGGTGGACAAGGAAACTTTAGAGGAAGAGGAAGTAATGGAGGTTGTGGTGGAAGTCATCGAGGTCAACAACCAAATAGCGATTCAAATTGTTACTATTGCAGGAAACCTAGGCACATGGCAAAAAACTGTTATTAAAGGGAGCATGATGCACGAAATGAAAAGTTGCAACAAAAAAATTATGCATCAACTAGCAATCAAGGTGATGAATAACTATTTGTGATGCAACACATGGCAAATTCAATTATAGGAGGTGTATCAGATAACAATGTCTGGTATGTGGATTCTGGAGCTTTAAATTATATGACTAGTCATGGAGAATGGTTTAAAAATACAAAGGATTTGAAGACACCAGGTTTTGTGGAAACTGGTGATGACATTGCACATCCAATCACACAAATTGGCAAGGTGCCATTGTCCATGCAAGATGGGCAAACAAAGTACTTGAAAGATGTACTTCATGTTCCAACCATAACAAAAAACTGGTCTATGTAGGCCAAATGGTGGAACAAGGTTTATAGGTGACATTTAACCCAAATGGATGTTTTATGGAAGACATGAAGAACCAAGGCAAATTGATTGCCAAAAGGAGAAAGGAATGGACAAATGTGCACCTTGGATGTGAACATGCCTGAGGTGAATTCCATGTTATTCACACATGGAAAAGGAATTGGAAACATTGGAATTTGGCACAAGCGAGTTAGCCATGTTAATCTTCAATGTCTTAAGCTGATGGAGAAACAAAATTTTGTTGGAAGTCTTCCAAAATTTGGAATAAAAGAGGTGATGTCAAAAATTTGTGAATCATGCCAATTAGGGAAGCAGGCTAGGCATCCATTCCCAGTACAAACAACTCATGTAAGTTCCAAACCTTTGGAAATGATGCACTCAGATGTGTGGACCACGAAAACAAAATCCATTGGAAGATGTAAGTACTACGTGAGTTTCATTAATGACCACACAAAGAAGGTGTGGGTCTACTTCATGAAACACAAAGGTGAAGTGTTTCAACATTTTTGAATTTCAAAGCAATCGTGGAGAAGGAAAAGGGTGTGAGCATCAAATGCCTAAGGTCCAATGGAGGGGGAAAGTACTTTTCAAATGAATTCTGTGAGTATTTGAAGGAACATGGAATTCAAAGGAAACACTCATGTAGTTATTCCCCACAACAGAATGGAGTTGCTGAAAGGAAAAACAAGCACATTGTAGAAATAACACGTGCCATGTTGAATGAGAAGAATTTGCCAAATTACTTTTGGGTTGAAGTGGTAGCAACTACAATCTATATCATGAATCGAACACCCACAGTAGTAGTTCATGGCATGACACTTGAACAAAAATTCACAAGCAAAAAACCAGATGTCTCACACCTCAGAGTGTTTGGTTGCATTGCATATGTGCATGTTCTTAATGAGAAGAGATCAAAACTAGATCCAAAAGTTATGAAGTGTATCTTCATTGGATATTCCTTAGAACAAAAAGGATATAAATGTTTCAACCCTTCCACTTAGAAGTTGCAAGTGAGTAGAGATGTTGTGTTTAATGAAATGGTTAACTGGTACCCACCACTAAAGATAGTAAAAGATGGAGAGGCTAAAAATGGTGATGTTCCATCAAATGTGGAACAAAAATCACAATTAATTAGTGGACCACAAGAGTCCTCAATTAGTGGGTCCAATAGCACTCCATGGAAAGGAAGATTAAGATCTTCAAACATTATAGATGGTAGTTCTCAAACATCATTTAAAAATCTTCATGTAGATGATGAATCAAGTGATTCAGAGAAGAACGTGAGTGAAGAATCAAGAATCCTTTCAGTTACTACTCCTAGAGCTTGAATGGCCAAGAAAGCTTTGAAAACTCCCAACAACAACAATGGAGTACGAAGATCCACACGAGTCAAATACCTTGTACAAAGACTCACATATGATGGCTATGTAGCTCATCATTACGCATACATGATGAAAGTCATACAAAAGGTTGAACCCATTTGTTTTGAACAAGCGGTTGGAAACCCTAAATGGGATAATGCCATGGATGAAGAGATGGCGGCATTGGATGTTAATGTTACTTGGGAGTTGGTAACTTTACCAAAGGACAAGAAAACAATTAGGTGCAAATGGGTGTACAAGGTCAAGCACAATGCAGATGAATTTATGAACAGATACAAAACAAGATTGGTGGCCAAAGGTTATGCCCAAACTTATGGCATAGACTATGAGGAGACCTATAGTCCAGTTGCCAAAATGACAACTATAAGAGCAATCATTGCTATGGCAACAGCAAAAGGATGGTCATTACATCAAATGGATGTAAAGAATGTTTTTCTTCATGGAGATTTACAAGAAGAAGTGTACATGGAATAACCACCAAGTTATGTGGACCAAACACATCCTAATTTGGTTTGTAGGTTGAAAAGAACTTTGTATGGCTTGAAGCAAGCACCTAGAGCTTAGTCAGACAAGATAGGTCAGTATCTTGTCACAAATGGATTTCAAACATCCAATGTCGATTTTTCACTATATGTGAAAAAGACAGATCATGGGATTGTTGTCATAGTCATCTATGTTGATGACTTGATTATCATAGGAAATAGTGATGTAGACATCTTTGATTTGAAGAAATTTTTGACGCAAAATTTTGAGATGAAGGATTTGGGAGAGTTGCGTTACTTCCTCGGCATTAAAGTAATCCAATCCCCGAAAGGGACATGGTTACTACAAAGGCAATATGCTTTGAACAAATTGTCCGAATATGGGATGGCGAGTTGTAAACCCATTTTAATTCCATTAAAGCAAAATGTGAAGTTAAATGCATATGAAGGAGACCTTGTGGAGGATACCACTATGTATAGACGCATAGTGGGGAGTTTGATTTACATGACCATCACAAGGCCAGATTTGAATTATGTAGTTGGAGTGGTAAATCAATTCATGCAAACACCACAAAAACCACATTTGGATGCAGTGAGGTGCATACTGAGGTACATAAAACATACTTTGTAATGTGGATTATTTATGAAGCCAAGAACCAATTACAAGTACATGGATACATGGATGCTAATTGGGCTAGCAATGTTTCAAATAGAAGATTAACCAACGGTTTCATGTTTTCTTTTGGAAGTGGTGTTGTTAATTGGAGCAGTAAGAAACAACCAACATTTGAATCATCAAGCACAGAGGCAAAATATAGAAGCTCAACAATTGCTACATGTGACGTAGTTTAGTTACATAAATTATTCTCAAATTTGGGACAATCAGTGGATGCTCTTGTTGTCATTTATTATGATAACATCAGTAGCATACTACTTGTTAACAACTCGATCTATTGTGCTAGGAAAAAGCACATTGAGGTGCACTACCACTTTATCAGAGAAAAAGTTCTAACAAAAAAAATTGACTTTATTCATGTTAGTACTAAAGATCAAGTTGTTGACATTTTCACAAAGGCTTTAGGTACAGACAAGATAAAAAAGTTTCGAAAAATGCTTGGTGTACTAGAAGTGGATTTGAACTTGAGGGGAAGTGTTGAGAATTCAAGCTCAATAAATTAGGTTTCATTAGCTACTGCAGTAAAAAAATAACTAGGTTACTTTCACAAGGTTGAATTACTTTCTTTACTTATATTAGTTTGGTTATTTATGGTTTGGTCTTGTAGTTAAATACCTTGGTGTTGATGGTTTGTTCCTTTTTTCTTCATTACACAAGTTTGTGTATTTCATGTGACAAGAACCTTGAGGAGTTATTGATGTTGTGTTTTGTGTTGTGAGCATCGTGTTATAGTTTCCTTTCAATAAAGTTCCATGTTTACACTTGAGTAGATCTCTTATTTGTTAACACCTACCTACTTGATTAAATCTAAGTACGTATGTACATAGGTAGGTAAAATATTTAATGAGCTACCTAAACTTAGTTAAATAGGTAGTTAAATTACCTACCCATTGAAACCTATTTACTAAATAAACTAATTTAAGATAATCCCATTTTATTTTTGGTTTAGTTTTATGGGTCAAACCATTTTGATTAGCTCATCCCAAGTACCATTTGTTTTATAAAAATGAATGGTGCATCTAATTATATAGTTTGCAAACTTAAAACATGTGATAAAAAATATGGGATAAACATTTTAGTTACATTTTAGTTGCAACTATTGGGATAAACTATTGATATCTTAAAGACAAAGACTTATAAGTCTTTGTACAATGTTCTATTGCTTTTGGAGCTCAATAACATTTTGTAGCCTTTCATTTGGCACATCTTATGCAACAAAAATCATTCAAATTGATGAAGAAATGAACAAGATGTGCCTTTTCCAAGTGTAGGGGGTCATGGGGCATGATGTGGGTTGGCACATATGACCATTTTGCATTTTCAAGCTTAAGATCTTTAGACGTCACTCTATTGTCTTTGCACTTCAATTTGTTTTTGTAAAGCTTCAAATGACACGTCCAAGACAACAAAAAATGTTCAAATTGATGAAGGAATGAACAAGATATGTCTTTTCCAAGTGAAGAGGGTCATGGGCATGTGGGTTGACACATATGACCAATTTGCATTTTGGAGCTTAAGATCTTTGGACGTCATTCTATTGTCTTTGCACTTGAAAAAGATTTTGTAAAGTTTCAAATGAAACTTCCATAACTTTTTAAATTGTTCAAAACAAACAAGAAATGAGGAAGATATGAAATTTGAAAGCAAGGGGGTCTAAATGTTTTTTTTTCTCTTTGAACAAGCTCATCTTCTTCTTACTTGTTTGTTTTTGGAGTTCCAAGAAATGTTGTAGATTTTCACTTGGTTCACTTGTGGTCATGAAATTTCTTCCAAAAAAACCAAAATATTTCACAAACATGATAAAGGTTTGGTGATAGGCATGTCTACTGTATCCATTAGTTATGTTATATTAACCTTATCCACCTACTTGTTATACTAAATATTAAACATAGAAATATCTAAGAAATAAATATTCATTTTACAATATCTTGCTGAACATTAATGGTAAATCTGGTAATTAATATTGTGCATAATAATAAATATATAAATATAAATATATAATATTAATGCTAATATAAATCATATTTATAATTGAATATTATTTATATGAAGTAAATTCTAATTATATAATATAATTTTATTAGTGAATAATGGTTGATAATATTATTAATATTCATAATGACATATAATTTATATGTAATAATGATATATACCTATGTTATACTAATTTAAGTGAAATACAATAACACACAAACACACACACCCACACCCCCCAACACACACACACACATAGAGCTAGTAAATAGGTACCTATTAACTAACTAAAAGGTACACCTACTTAATTAATAATACCTATTAATTGCCTATTAAAGACCAAGCTACTTAATGTTCTAGGTACACATTAATTAAATACCTAATTACCAATTGAATGAATAACTAGGTATGTATCTACTTATTAATAATTAATAGGTACCTAATATAGGTATGACCTACTATATCTATGAATAATCCATATGGTAGAAAGATAATCACGGCAAAGTTATAATTAATACATTAGTCAAAAATTACATTTCATCCATATAATTAGCATTTATCATCCATACCTATGTTTGTGGCTAACCAAAGTAATTGGACATGGGACTTGTCTTGGGATGTTGTCATTCTTTTAGTTGAAGTTTCAATTATAATTCAATTGTAGCACCTATGGATACCAAGAATATTCCATGACTAGCCCTTTATTTGAGACTCGGATTTGACTATCTACCAAAATAATTGACATTTCAGCTTGCTTGGCAGGACCGAATTATTTAATTAAATAATTAAATAATTTACAGTTGAAACATAGTTTAAAATGACTTGTTGAAAATATTGTGGTTCGAAAAGGGGGTTTTTTCTATTAGTGGACGTAGGCTATTGGTGGCCAACATTACACAAGGACATAATGAATTTTTATAAATCTTGTAATAAGTGTTAGTGTTCAAGAACATTCATATCACAAAATTGAGTGAAATTCATAGCTAAAAACACTTAGAGCGTTAAGATGAAAATCCTTTTCCAAGGACTACACATGACACATGTCATTTTTGTGTTGATTTATAACTTTAAATCTTGTATTTTGATTACAAGTTGATTTTATATCATGTATATTATGCATTCATGCCCTCTATCATATGAATAACTTTTGTTAAAATCACATTTTCAAAATCTATAATTTTCAAGGTCAAAAGCACTTTTGAACCAAATGTGCTCAAATGGGTTATTATTAAAAAAATTCATCAGTTCAAATCCTTTTTCCATTTTAATCATCAATGTTAAAATCATTTTCAATTCTCAAAAGGAATGGTGCACATTTGGTAAGAAAAAGGACATTTGAAAAAAACAAGGACTATCCATTTTCAAGGTTTCAATGCTTTGAACATGCAAAAACATTTTGTATTATGTCAAGTTTTGAACATGTAAAATTATGTTTAAACGAAAGTTTAAACAATAAGCATGAGTTTTAAAAAAGGCACCAAGGTACCAAATAACAAGGTTGTTACCTTTGATGACTAAGCATGCACAAAAAACAAGCAAAATAAAATAACTTCAAGTAAAGTTAAAGATGAATGCAATTAAAAAAGTTGTAAAACACAAGACCATGATGAGTAGGAAGAACACAAGACCATGGTGATAAAGATGAACACAAGACCATGATGATTAGGAAGACCACCAAAACCATGACAACGAAGAAAAACACAAGACCACAACACTCAAGAAAAACAAAAGACCATAACAATTGAAACATTCTTACAATTCATGGTTTTTTACGTTTCAATTCTTAGCCTAAGGGACTAGGGTAAACAAGCTAAACTAATGTAGTTAGGTAGGCTAGACTAAGTAAAGAAGCTAAGGTAGGTTATGCTACCACTTACCTACCCACTAGCCTTTTTATGATTTATTTAAACCTATTTACTATCTACCTAACTAAAAACATATTTTCTATGCAATAATCTAGAAAAAAATTGATTTAAAAATTTAAAAGGCATATTTTTCTCATTTTCCACCCGTTTTGAGCAATTTTTCACCCATTTTGTTTTGAGTGATTTAAATGTTTGTAGGTCAGCCTTCTAGTCGTCTACACTTTATCAGCCATAAAGAAAGGAAGTGGACTAAGTGAGGGGGCGGTGATTAATACACCAAGTGTTTAGCCATTAACATAATGTAGGCACACTAGCCATCATCCACAAGAGGAACTACTCAAAATTTGGTGCATTTTTTTCACAAATGTCCTTTGTATGAGTCAGTCTGATTTTTTAATCTGTTTTGCAAAAAAATTGCCAGAAAGAAAATGGATTATTGGAACCCGTTTGTTTTGATGTTTAAATGAATAGTTCCACATTTTGGGCGTTACACATGGGTGTTAATTACAATATTTGATTCAATTAGGTAAATTGATGAATATCTTTACCTCATGGAGCTCTTGGGAGATGGCATGGGATATATGCACATATATTGGTATTCATTTATATGCAACGTTAAATACATGTGGGGTCAGAAAACCATAATTTGATAAATTATGGGTAAAAAAATGGGCACCTTATTATAAACAAATTCAAAGATAATTTTGATTTAACAAAATCCAACTACCTTAAAACAAACAAACATAGGAAAAACAATTCTTAGACTAAGTTGCTCTGAGACTTTATTATATAAGTGCCCAAACAATACATTCTACCTAATCATAAAACTGAATGCTTTTTAAAATAAAAATCATAAGAGGAAACGAGTTATGGAGTTTTTGGGTTGAATAATTTCTTCAAATGTAAAATTCTCAACTAATTAAACAAAATGGGGGCACCACACTTTCATATCATTTGTGTGTTCCAAGAGAATGGTCAGGGCTTGCAGAATCTGCAAGGCCTTGCATAAGGGTCTTTAATAGGTTTAATAGCTTAGGTTAGTTGCAAATGGGGATAGTTTGGTTGGTCATTCTACCATCTAAGAAGGCCCAAGAACCTATAGACTTCAATAGTCATAGAACTTTTCCTAAGTCGAGAATGGGTAACCCCGGACCATTGTGTCGAGTAAGCTTGCCCCTATGACCTTGCAAGCACACCCAGGACAATGGTCAAGGGAGCAGCCATTCTTTCACATAAAGGGCACTTTTGTCGGCCTTGGCTACCAAGGCAAGGATATTGTGGCTTAAGTTCATATTATAGAGTATAGTAGCTTAAGTTATTTTGGCCCCTAACTAATAGGTCTATTTTTTGTATGAGGATTTTTGAAAGATGATATTTTGGCTTGTGTTGAAACTTGAGATTAGTTACAGAGTTATAATATCTTGAAGGATTTTGGTTTCTTTTCGAGGATTTTTTGAAGAATATATTTTTGCATGGTGAAATATTTGAGTTTCCATAATTCTTCTTCTTTTGCCTTAAGATACTTTTAAATGTAAAATGGCAAGGCCACAATGTGACACACCCCTTGTTTCATTATGCTTTTGAAAATATATGATTATGTTATTATGGTCAGGACAATTGATTATGATGTTATGGGGAGGAGACAAGGACATGAAACTAGTCATGCCTTTGAATGAGATTTCTATTTTCTAAATTGAATTAGAATTTGAACTTGGGTAAATGTCTTATTTAAAAAAGGTTCAGGTTCTCTAAGTACATAAGTGCAATTTTATTAAAAAAATAATAACTTGGTCTTACATTTTAGACAACCTATTGCATTTTATTTTATTATTGTACATAGTCTTTATTTCGTAGTGTGTGCACTAGTTGAATAAAGTAATTACACACTTTTTTTTTTCTTTTGGGTTTAGTTTTGTATAAGGGAGATGGAACTAGATTAGTTTTTATTTTTAAAAATATTTGTAAATGACTGAAACCGACAATTTAAAAAATTCAAAGAATTGATTTCAAGACTAAACTCGAAGTTCCATTTCTATATTTTTAATTTTTAATTTTTAAAAAAAATGAAAGATTATTTTTGAAATAAGAACCGAAGGACACTAGTTTAAACCAACTTGTGTAGGTAGTAATGAAAAACTCTGAGTCATGGTTAGCTAGACAGAAAACTGTTTCCTGGCCACTTATCATTCATCCTTTATGGTGCACTGGTGGGTGTTGGTTCACTGTGGCCCAATTTTCATTTGTCATGTGAACGCGTCTGAATCCGCAGGTTCGGAACTTTTATGGAGGGATAATAGTTCACTTTTCAGATACATTTTCGAACAGTTCAGTGTGAATGCGTCAGAAAGTCGTTACGCGTCCCGCCATTACTGACGCGCAGAATCTAAAAAAGCAAAAAAGAGTCGGGAAACGAAGAACGGGTCACCGGTGTTACATTGACCGGGTGCCTACGGTGGCGGGCCGGCTGACGGAAGTCGATGAAGTTCTCATCGGCTTCTTCGAGTCCTCCGACTCTCGGTTCACCGGTACAGCAAATTTCCGTTCGTTAAACAGGCCCGAGGTGGTTTACATCCAAGAATCGGATGAGACGCGCATTGGACGTGGACGAGGAGTGCATGATATCCTCTTCCGGTTTTGAAGGATTCAGCGCGCCTTCCACACACTCTGTTCCGTAGTGTAAGTCCACTCTCCTTCGGATTCTCGGAAAATCGCACCGCTGTCTTGCTTTCCCGTCGACGTCGCGAAGGTACGCGGGTGTTCTCTCTCCCTTGCTTCCACATTTTCTTTTGCTCTGATTCTGTACGAAATTCTGTAAGTGTTTTATTGGTGGCAGAATGCAGCCTTTTTTTTGTTTCCTGCTGTTTTCTTTTATTTCTTTTTCTTAAAACTTTTTTTTGGCTGGCATATGCTCTGGTCCTTTCATGGTTTCGGCTTTGATGATCTTGTTTTCCTTTGTTTTTTTCTGTTAAAGATCGCATTTCGAATACGATATCCTGCGGGTGGAAGCATTTATGACCTTGCTTTCGATTTTGACCCTATGCTGTGTCAGTTTCGATCGCCTTCAAGTTGATATGCGAGGTTTGAACTGCTTGTCTCTCATTTGAAGTGCTTGATATTCGGGGTTTGATTTTCAGGCACAGTTGCAGTTGCCAACTGCGAGGTCGCCTTCCTTATTGCTGATTCGTCTTTTTAATCATCCTTCAGTGAAAGTATTTCGACATTTTCGAAGCCGGTCTGGAGTCTGGACCGTTCCTGCTCTGGCCTTGAAGCTCTCTGTATGTATCAAAAGCAGCTCTTTCTAACTAAGGTTTTGGTTACTCTTTTCCTCCCACCTTCTGAGGTTCTTATTGACGGCCTGCTATTAGCTGTGGTGGTTTCTTGCAGCATTCATTGTTAACGTTGTTCTCCTTGTCTTTAGGTCTGGTGATGTTTTAGGTCTGGTTCACATCTGCTCTTCTGACAACATCATAGGCATGAAAAAAGCATGGGTGTGCCAAAAGAGTACTCAGGGCATCAAATCAAAATGTAGTTTGCAAACCTATTTTGTTTCTGTAAGCATCTGGTCTGGTCATAGGTCAGTCAATCTTCTCTCCCTCCTTTCAACATTCAGGAGTGAGAATGAGACTTTGTTGGGTGGGCCCTTGCTGTGACATTTCTTCCATCTGTGCTGTGGAGGATTAGATGTCCAAAAGAGTCCCCTTTAAGAGTTAGTACAATCCACTAGACAATATGATCTTAACATCTTTGCACTTCTCCATCCATGAGAGAATTCACAAATTGTTCTTCTATCAATGTTGGCACTTTCCTCAAACATTCCATTCTTCCTCTGTGGAGAGCCTAAAAGATCTACACTACTATGCTACATTTCACAGCAAATTCCCTTCTTTCATGATGCAATATTTTTTATTCTCGTTATGGAAGTCTTGTGTAGGTAATGCCTGTGATGTATTGCACACTTTTGATGTAACAGGAATTGAAAAGCCCATAGCAAACACAAAGACAGTACTGCTAAGAATTTCTGCTGGAATGGATCCTCCAATTCCATTAGATTCCAAGCTTGGGTCCTTGGTCAAACACCACTATTTATCATGGATATTTGTCCTGGTTCTTGTTGGCATTGAAATTGCTGCTCAACTCATTACTCCTTACAAGCGCTATGTGAGTCAGTATATGTTTGTAACTGGGGAACTTAAGTATCCATTGAAGTCAAACACTGTGCCTTTCGAGGCAGTGCCGGTATGCTCTGCTTCTCCTTAAACTGCGGCCAAACAATTATCAACCTGCATACTTGGAATTCCAAATGCTTGCATAGTTTCTTGTGTTCATGTTCTTTGTCACAGAAAATGTCAAGGAGCAAGTGGGAATGTCTATTGATAGGATGCTAACAGGGAAGCTGAATGGGGCAGGTGATTGCATTGGTGATACCCTTAATTTTTGTTCTGGGGCTGAACTTCTGGAAGAGGAGCATTCGAGACACACATCATGCTGTGCTGGGTATTTATTTAATATTACATTCATGATTCCTGGCTTCCCAGTTGTCTTTTACAGGAATTCCATGCAACTGGCTTCTTATGTTTTTTGGCACATCTATGGTTGGCATCTAGTATCCTCTCGTAGTTCTGACCTTGTATGCTCTTTGTGGCAGGTCTCTTTACTGCTGTTTTACTCACTGCAGCTATAACAGATTCTGTGAAGGATGGAATTGGGCGCCCCCGACCTGACTTCTATGCTCGTTGTTTTGGAAGTGTGAATGGCACAGCTGTAATACCTTCTCCTAATGTCTTCAAGTAGAACAAAATCTTGATATTAGTTCACTGCATATCAGTATAATCTCATATTCAGGGCAAAGCTTTAAGTTTCCTGGGGTATTCAGAGTCTTGGAAGCCTTGCCTTAAGTCTGTTGTTCAAGGAAATTGAAGGTGAAATTGACTCTTTCATGATGCAATGGCAGCTTTATGATGTAACTGGTAATGTGATATGCACTGGGAGTACAGCTGTAATGAGGGAAGCATATAAGAGCTTTCCAAGTGGCCATACATCATGTAAGAGCCTTCTCTCAATCCCTCCTGTCCTCACAGGTCTCCTTCACATGTGAACATTTGATTTCCCCCAAATTCTGCTTCAGTAACTGACTATCTATTTAGTGAAATGCTGGTGTGACAGTATGGTGTCATTTGATTGTCATCAAGCTTGTCCTCTAGTCATCTAGGTCACAGACTTCCATTTCCATCCCTTGCCAGGTAGGCAGCCATGTATGCATTTGCTTACAAATACACCACATCCTTGGAACTCCAGCAGTTTCCAGAGAGGTACAACTGGAGATCTAACACACATGGTTGCAATTCACAGGGTCATTTGCTGGCATGGGATACTTGTCAATGTATCTAGCTGGCAAGCTTGGCATCTTTGACAAGAAGGGTCACTCTTGGAAGCTGCTGCCTGTTATCTTACCCCTTTTCCTGGCCATCTTTGTGGGTGTCACACGAATAGACGACTACTGGCACCATTGGACAGATGTGTTTGCAGGTGCTCTTCTAGGTGAGTGTTCATGTGTGTGCAGCATTTTAGTTTTAAATCCCTTTCTTCTAGTATTCTCTATTCTCATTTGCTCAGTGCAAAATGTAATTGCTGTTGGACTGATCATTCTCAGCTGTACGTGGGGCTTGAATCATGTATATTCAAAATTGGGATGGTTTTACATGTTCTTAGCTCTGTGGAGACAGTTTGTAGCCTATGTCATCTTGCTCTTCCTTCCAGTGAAATCCATGTCCTGTCTGTTGTAGGACTGAGTGCTGCATATTTCTGTTACCGCCAGCATTTTCCAAGCTTGTATGATGAATTTGGTGAGTTGATTCTGCTCAGCACCCCTACATTAAAACACAGAGCATATACATTCTTTGCCTGTGATTGAGGCTCCTGTCAATATAGCTTCTTTTAGACTGCAACTTACTTGGTAATTGGTTGCCTTGCAGCCTCACAACCATATGCGATTGTGGTAGGGACACGCATTTTCCACAACACAACCTTGGCAGGCACCAATTCTGGTGTGCCTCTTCAATCAGACATGTCAACATATAATGATGTGGAAAGGGGAAGCTAAATGTAGACTAGAGTAAAATAAAATACTTAGTAAGATTTCCGAGAATAGATCCAAGACCAAATTAATGGAGTATCTCCATCGTTCAGGTATATATTTCTCAAACGAATTCCATTTTATAAAAAAACTGGATGTTTCTAATATCTTATATACCTTAGTTTTTTGGATCAATTTAGTTGGGTTTACCGAAAGGAAGGGCGCAACGGTTCCATTTTCTTTATAGAAATCGGTGCTCGTGTTATTTGTACCTCCATTAGAAATTTCATTCATCGAACTTAATTTCCAAATTGGATCTTGTAAGTAAGCGATTAATCCAATTAAGCACTTTGTTATTTTCGTTTCGAATTTTTACAAAAATGTCGGAGAGTAAATCATTTTTTAAAATTTGGGTTTGAATAAAATGGCTATTTGGTTTTGGTACCTCTCCAATATACGGATCAATATATGGATCCGATTTTTTCGTTTTTAGTATTTCTGGACAGGGAAACTCGCAATAGTTAGACTCGCAATAGTTAGTTATTCCAAAATTTACTACTCAGAAAAAAATGAAGAAAAAGAATATTTTTTCTCATATAAAAAAAGCATTTATGGAACTTATATATCAATTTATTTGGATTGTACCTTTCCTTTCATTTTTAGCCTCTATTTTAATAGGATTGGGTCTGCTATTCTTCCCAAAATCAACTAAAAGTTTTCATCGTGTATGGGCTATTGCTAGTATTTCATTATTAAGTATAGCTATGTCCATTTCTTTTGATATTTTTTGGCAACAAATTACAGGTAATTCCATTTATCGATACTTATGGTCCTAGATCTCTGACAAAAATATTGTTTTTAAAGTAGGTCTCTTAATTGATCCACTTACTTCTATTATGTTAGTATTAATTACTACTATAGGAGTTCTTGTTATGCTAATAAAATAAAATAAATTCTAGATAAAACTCTTTCATAAGGAAGTTGCTCTTTCGTTTTATGTTGTACAATTCGACAAAAATGAGAATTTTTT
>Ga0209208_10002461_pt1 | contig 26533 bp, 18 predicted proteins | sample S1TSphfallax_3_FD_187694 | JGI IMG/M metagenome (GOLD analysis project Ga0209208, IMG submission 187694) | Host-associated microbial communities from peat moss isolated from Minnesota, USA - S1T2_Fd - Sphagnum fallax MG (SPAdes) (version 2) | ecosystem: Host-associated > Plants > Peat moss >...
CAGCGCAGCATTATAAATGGAAACAGAAGAGTGTTTCAAAACCAGAAATAGGTACGCCAAGCAGTAGTAGTACAAAAACAACCAAGCAAAACCTGGCAAAACAACTGACACCAATCTGGCTTCACCAAATTTAGTGTAAACTATGCACATCGTGGGTTGAACAAAAAACAAAAAAACAAACAAACAAACAAACAGTGACGCAAGAATGATCTTCTCCAGCACAGACAAGAGCTGCAGACAGGAGAAAGAACGTGGCCTTGGTTGCAGAACTAAACAAGAGCTTCTGATGACTTTGAACTCTACAGGTAGACGTACAACAGACAGCTTCACACTACGTTCTGGTATTGTGTTCGACCCAATTTCACTTAGAAGCATCTAGTTTCCTTCCTACTGTGAAGATCACTTTGTTATCTCTCAGAAGAGTCAGTCATGCACTCACTGTCATTACAGTTAAGAAACACATTTGCCAGAATTCAAGGGCATATATATCTTGATCAAACCATAGCTAATTTCTTCTTCTATCAAGAAAAATTATGACACTAAAGATTTGCTGGAGATGTATCAAATGGATTTGTTGCACAAGAGTTTTGCACATTTCTAGAATAGCAATCCAGTCTCTTGCAATTTCTTATTTCATGCAGTGCAGCAACAGTGACATCTCTCTTCACAAAGAGATTACATGACTCCCATGTTTGTGATTCTCAAGAAAGATCAATCCTAGTTCTAGTTTCCCTCCCTTTCTGTGTCCACCATTCACATTGGTTGAATTTGGACAGCATGGATCAGGAGCACTCCTGCAGCACATGGCACAAGTTGGGTAAAGTGACAAATGCAATGGCATCAGTTAGCTTCTTTGTACACTGAACTGGACATGGATTCATACCAGACTCCATAATGGGCTGCATCAACAAGATATCTCCCTACTAGCTAGCATGAAACACTGACACATAACAATTGCTTGAAGTACTTGATCTAGTTGTTTGTGTGCCTGCTGTAACTCCAGCTGCCAATTCTCAACTCACCTCTTGAACAGGACCACCTTAAAAGGTTGCTCTAATCCACCTGTTCCAGATGACTGCCTATGTCAAGTCTCAGAATCATAAGAATCATCAAGAGCAGTTGAATTGTCTTCATCAATGCTAGGGTCTAGCTTGACCATCCAGTGAATGCAAGTTCCAACCATGTTGGACTCTTTAACACTGAATCCAGAAGACAGAAGAGATGCATACAAAAACAAGGCAGGATTGAATAAAGATAATACTGGGTCCTCCAGATAACACAAGATGATCTTGATATGAGCAATAATAGAAAAATAGCTAACAACAGTCCCCAGTTTAAAGCCAGACTGTATGAATTAAGAAGAGGAGAAAGCTTTTCAGATTCTTCATCACAAAATACAAGATGCAGCAGGTGAATAACAAAGCATTCTCACAAGGTAACAGGACAAGGTCCTTGACAGTCTTCTCAGCATCAACATGCTTGCGAAGCTCCATCATGACAGCAATTTGTCAGAATTAGATCTCAAAAACCTCCTTGCTACTCATGTAGTTGCCCGTGCTGCAGTAACAGGAAGTGCTTGTGACTTCATGATTTGCTCCATATTAGCACTCCACCCATAATAACCACATCAAGCATTTAACCATTCAAATTTTCTCGCAACTTAAATGTCCTTAACTTCATGCCTGGAGACTGCAGAATCTGTAGAAGCACCTGCATACAAACAACCAGCAGATATTTATCCACTCATGCAAGACAATACATTATCTGCAAATGTCCCTTTGGATTGCCATGAGAATCTAGTTACAGAATTAAATACTCCTCTTGGGTCTCAATGATTTCCCTGCAGCAAAAACCCTTGACTGCAGGGTCGAAAGAATGAAAGACATGGATTTATGGCAGCACAAGAAGAAGATGGTTGTGTCAGTATATCCAAGACAGTATTATGGCATCCTTTTGCTGTCAATCACATTGGGATATGCTAGCTTTTCTGTAATACAAGCTTCACCAACTACTGTGACAACCAAAGCAAAGAACTTGCATCAGAAAGATTCCTATGGAAATTGTCACTATCACAGACAGAATAAGATGTTCCTATTCTTTTTCTCATGTCCTTTGCATCCCTTCCAGTAGAAGCATATCAGCATAAGACATAAACACAGGGTCACAGTGCTAAAGAGGAAGGCAAGGAATTGCTAGCAGCATGCCACAACACCCAGTCATCTTGTCCTTGTTTTGTCAACAAAACTGGGTACATGCTGCTTAATTATTCATTGATTACCATGACTAGCCCAGCTGCAAGAATACGTCAGAGAGATTTCCATAGAATATATCAGCATCCCAGGATGGGAATAAGGTGTGGCTAGTCTTTTTCACATCATTTGCATCCACTCCATAAAAAGCCTATATTCATAAACAAGAAATGCTGACAGTGAAAGAGATAGAAGGCAAAAAAGGTTATGTCAGCATATAACAAGAGAATCATGACATCCTTGAATGTCAACAAACTTGGATACATGCTACCAGAAAATAGTCATCAACTACAATGACAACCCTGGCTCTGAGAAAAAAAATTCAGCATTGTAAGTAGGGAAGTAAGCTCCTCGTAGCAACACCAATGACAGCCTTCTTCTTCTTCCTCTTCTGCTCCGGTCACCACTGCAACTTCCTTCTCCCTCTTCTCTTTTTCTTCCTACACCCTACAAAAATTTCAAAGAAACAAGTCCAGGAAATGAGAGAGAAGGGAGAGAGATCTTACTTCTCCAGGATTTTGTTCAAGGGGTGAGAGAGCTTCTCCAAGCTCCACAACCACCAAGCTGCATGCAAGAGCTCCATGGCATGAGAGAGAGCTTGGGCTTGGAGCACAATCCACCATGGGAGCTTCAGCCTAGAGGAGTAGAATGAACTTGAAAAGCTTGGTGATGGAGGCAATGTATGGGGGTAGGTAGGCTGCAGGGTGGGTAGGTAGGAGGTTGAGGGGTAGGTAGGTAGGAAGTTGAAGGGGTGGGAAGGTAGGAGACCGCATAGGGTAGGTAGGTAGGTCGGGTTGGAATATGGGGCATGTAGGAGGGAACCAAGGTGGAACCCACCCCAATGAGAGTTGGTGTTCATCCGAAATTGACCCATAATGGGGTTTTTTGGATGGCGGGATGGTGGATACTGGGTCATGTGGGCCATTCAAACAGGGTTTTCCTTTTTCATCACAGCCCCCTCACAGGACACTTCTTTGAACTGCAGAGAAAGAGAAGTTTTAAAGAGCCAGACAATGTCTCACTAGAAAATCCAGTGATGATTGCATTGTAACACATCAATGCCATCATCATAAGAAATAATCCCAAGGGGAGACATTAACTAACCTTCTTGGTTTTCTTGGCAACATCTTCAATCTTTCCTTCCTCAGCCTTTTTTCTCCTGCTCTATCAACTTCCTCATCCTCATAATCAGACACCTCCTTTGTAGATGCCTTCTCTGTCCTGAAAGAAGTGGGGTAGCTGACAAACTCTGAGTGCTTCTTTACAAGATCCCTCAGTTTCTTCTCCTCCAAATGCTCCAGCTGGTCCTCCTTGGGAGGCAACATGACCTTAGTTCTGACCCACCTCCTCACCTGGTCAAGGGGCCATCTTGATCAGACAACTCACTTCACAAAACTATGGTGCAATAGGACAGACAGAACTAGCAGCATTTACATGCTAAAAAGCATGCCTGTTACCGCATGTGCTTAAGAAATGCCTGCATATTGTAGCTGCGTAAGAAGAGAACCAGAGAATTCAATAAGCCCTCAGTTTGCTAGGCACTCCACAGCTTAGAATTTGACTACAACTGAATGTCATGATTGCCAGTGGCAATTCAGACTATATTGCAATGTATTTTCATCACAGCTGCTCAAACACCACACACTATCAAAGCTATCCAATGTACCATATACTTTTGGCTGCTCAGCTTGGCTATTACATTGCATACGGAAGATTCCCTCAGGCCCCACAATCTCAATAGCACCACTATTGTATTCTCACTACAGATTCAAGGTCCAAATTTGGACACATGGTAACATATCAAGAACACTATAGTAAGATAGCAGTGACAAGCTGACATTACTCCCACACTAACTTCATCAGCTTACAACAGTGGTTGGTAAATACATGTAGAATATGCTGCTCAAAATTTTAGGCAACTGATTATATGAAAATCTGCATCCTGAGTTTTCAGAAGCACAAAAAAAGACTCAGCTAGCACTCATGAGCTATAGCTAGACATCAATAATATCCTCATTCAAGCTGCAAACAAGCTTTTGAGGGAAACCTTCATTCATTTTACCTTGTGCCTGTACAAGCAAGCAAGCAGGCAACAGACTTAACATAACTACAAGAGCCATGGAAGGAAAAAAATTTCGCATATGAAAATAATATATCACAACAGAATAGGCATCATTCAAAAACCTTGAATCAGACCACAGACTCTCTCACCAGAATTGGTTATTATGCAAATCCCAGAATCATTGATAGTTATGGTATTCAAGGCCTTCCTTCTCATTAGTATTACCTGAAGAAACAGCACAGACCGGCTGCAAGTCAAGCTTTGCTTTTGTCTGTAAGTCCTTCAAACCAGATCTTCTTGTCCAAGGCTTATTATCACATCAACACTACTCACAGGCACATCAACTTGAAATGCTTGATTCTAAAGCACATCTCCCTCTGCAAAACTAAACCAAATGCTTATGTTAAAGACAGCACAATTTCCCATGCCTTGATTTCATTGAGATACTCCAGTCCAAGAAACTGACATTCCTCTCCAGCTTTGAAATGAAAGATGGCTAAGCAAAGAGGTAATGATGTCACAAAAGGATGGAAGCACCAGAAAACACAGCAGCAGCAACAGTACAAAGAACAGGAAAAACCAAAACATTTGCAATGAGGAAAAACTCACATCAGAGGCAACTAGATATCAGAGAGACCACCTCTCTGGCAAGAAAATCCTCTTGTTGCTGCAAAATGCGTTGATAAGAATGAGACTTTTGAGCAGCTGATTGATCAGCTCCACCTGGAAAGGCAAAAGTCTCCAACTTCTCAACTGCCTGTTGTTCTTCACCAACAACCGCCAGGTTTTTTTCTGACTACCAGAAACACAAAGAAACTCTCCAAGAGGAGGTGCCGCCCTGCTCCAAACTCCAAACCCTCAACATGAGTGTGTGTGTGTGTGTGTCTTCAAGAAAACAAATGTCATCGCATATCTTTAAGCGATCGCACAGAAAAAAAAATCCAGAAAAACAACGAACACAACAAGAATGAGTGCGGTAATTGCCTTGAAGAGCTTCGAACTATATAACGGAGTGCAGGAGGTTGAAGCAACAAGAGAAATCGCATCATCCTTTCGATCCTTGAATATCTTGCAAATCCAGGAACATCCACAGATTGTGCAGCGATCGCGAGCATACCTGCAAGAGCTGGTTTCTCTTCTGTTTGTTTTGCGGTGGTGAACTTTTGCAGATGGAAGCCATCCAGCCAGTAAGGTGTTGCCGCAACAAGATGTCCTGGCTGCTTTTTCCTTCCTCGGGGGATTCATGTGATCTGTGGTCTTGATGGAGCATGATGGATCTTGCATCTTTAAAAAGAGTTTCACAATTTGGATCTATCTGCAAGAAGCGAAACATCCGGCTTTGTTTGACAGAAGAGTAGGAGGAAGAGAACGACGCTCACGAGGAGGAGGAAGAGAGAAGGATTGCGCTGTGAGCAAATCCTTTGATGGCTATGGCGGCAGCAGTGTCTGTAATCGGCAACAGCAGTACCTCTCTCCTCCCCGTCTCCTCCTCCTCAACTTTTGTCGCGAGAATCTCGAACTCAAGCAGCGGTGATATCGTGCTTCCTTGCTACATTGGCCTCGGATTTTGCTGCGGGAAGTTGTCTGTCGAAAGGCCGTGCCGCAACAAGAACTCAAGGAAATGGAGGAGAAGTTTGCAGACCGTCATCGTTTCTAGTTTGAAAACAAGTGACGAGGAGAGGAAGAAGACGGAAGAAAGGGAGGAGGAGGACGCGGAGGAGCTAGCGGCAGCGAGGAGAGGGGAATTGGAGACCAGAAAGGTGGTAACTTTGATAGATAGAGCACTGCAGAGGGGACACGATGCACACGCAATGGCCTTGGCGTCGTCGAGTCTTCGAGCTTTCGGTGCTGCTGCCATGATTCCCGTGCGTCTCTACTCTCTGGAGGAGCTGAAGCTGCATAAGATCGAGGCTTCTCGATTCCTTTCTCCAACCGATGCGACCTTAGGCGCGGTGAAGCGGAACTTGCAAATCGCTGCCATAGCGGGAGCCATAGTCGCATGGCAAGCACTGGAGCTGGACCAGTTCCAACTCTTGTCTGCAGTTGTCGCCTTCATCTTCGTCGGGACTTTGGATCAGATCGCGACTGGTGGAAGCATCGAGGCCTTGCTGCTGGATTCTCTGGGCCGTCTCTTGAGCTCCAAGTACAGAGAGAGAGTGGCACTACACGAATCAGGACATTTCTTGGTCTCCTACTTGATCGGGATCTTGCCGAAGAGCTACACTCTCTCCAGCTTTGACGCTGCTTTCCACCGCACTCATGGTTCACTGCAGCCACAGCAAGCAGGCACCACGTTTGTCGACTACGATTTCCAGGAAGAGATCAAGTCCGGCAAACTGTCAGCGCAGAGCTTGAACAGATTCTCATGTGTTGCTCTGGCCGGAGTGGCCTCAGAGTACCTTACTTACGGCATTGCGGAGGGAGGTCTGGCAGACATTCAACAGCTCGACTCTCTCTTGAAGGGATTGAACTTCACACAAAAGAAAGCAGATTCTCAGGTTAGATGGGCTGTTCTCAATACTGTCTCCATATTGAGGAGGCACCAAGGCTTGCAAGCAAAGCTTGCCCTGGCTATGGCACAAGGTAAATCTGTAGGAGATTGCATTTTTCTCATTGAGGAGGACTTGGCTTCGGTTTCCAACATCTAGAATTGATCAGACAGGCCTTGATGAACATACCCATGAATGCAGAACTACTCCAGATGCTTCGCTGAATTTTGGGTTTATGGTTTCTGGAAGTGGGAGAACATTCTTTCTTCATCATCCTTGATTCCGGGTTGTAGAGTACAGATGGAGGTGGTTGCATAGACAAGCATAATCATCAATTGCAGTTGCAACAGTTGCAAAAACAGAGTGACTAGTTAGGTTTAGTGCTTGGAACAATTGAGAATGCCATAAAGCTCAAGCTTGTTGCAAAACCTTGTAATCTAATCATGTACAGCGGCAGCAGGAGTTTAGGTTTAGGGTTTATCTAATGAGACCCATTGATTCACAGAGTCTTTACACCAAAGCAGATTTTTGCATTCAGCCAATGTCATGTAAGCATCCAGTGAGAACAAAATGGCACACAGCCATCATGGGTTTTCATTCTCAAACTGAGATTTCTAAACCTTTGACTGCAGCTTTGAATCTACAGATGTTTGCAGTTTGCACTCTGTGTTGAGGGATGCAATCAATAGTAATACCTGTGTCAAAATCTGCCTTCTGTGGTGCTTACAATGCATTGTGGTCTCAAAGTAGCAACTCTGGAATAAATGGAGATATAAGATTGCCATCAAATTCTGGGTTGATCCTCCACTGATGTCATTGCTGTGATCTCAGTACTGAGAACAAACCCATGGATAAATCAAAATCACTGGTCAGATTTTCACGATTGAAGAAAGCTACTTCTGAAGGGTGAAGGCATCTCACATGCAGAAATTCCCTGGATTGCTTCTCAGTGTGATTAAGGTGGCTGCATTGTTTCATCTCATGTTTTGCAGACTGAAGTTGCATAGGCTTGAAACTTTGAACTGGACTGTCCATGGCTCTCACTTATCCTCATCAAGTCCACAGGCATGTTGCAGCTTGAATGAGGATACTCTTGACTATGTCTCTTGAGTGTCATCCTACATTATGAATGCATATTCCTGTCACTTCCAGAAATGTGACAGAAACTCTCAAGACAGATTTTGTACCATGCTGTGCTCAAAATATTGAGCAGATTCTTATATAATATATATTGATCTACGGCCACTGTTGGGAGGTGATCAAGTCAGTGGATAGTCAATGCATCATGATGAAAGTGATGGTCTGAGACTTTGTGACCTCATAACCTCACCAGGTTATGACTGCACTCATTGTCACTTTACCTTCAGATTATTGTTGTGGAGATTTTTCTACAATTCTGTAGATATGCACACAGCTTATTGAATCATAGTTGATAGTGTCCAAACTGATTGCAAACATGAACTGCTGGGTTCCAAAATGGATCTACATCATAGATCTCAAAACACAGTTAAGATCAGCAGCAGCAGCATAACATCAGGGCCTACTCTTTCCACTGGCTAATGTGGCTTCTTGCCCCTGGCTCTGAAAATCTTTTTGAAATGGGTTTGGCACTCATTGCTTGCTGACTTCACTTGTATGGTGAAAAGAGGTACAATATTATGACAATAATATTGTAAAGTGCGCAACCATATCATTTGCAGTCAATTCCACTACATGATCTTTGCATCAATCTGTATACAGTTCACCAGACCATTCTGATCTTTTGGGTGTGAAGCACAGCCAGTTGGACATTACTCTACTGTTGCAGGAGTTTACAGAAGAAGAGCAGAACTTTTTATATCTGGATGGGCTTTCATTTTCTGGTCCTGAGCACAACTTGTTATGTCTGCAGCTCAATCTATCACATCAATGCTGTACCTCCATACAGGACCAGAAAATGAAAGCCCACCTGAATTCCCAATCCTTCAGCTTGGATTCATGAAGTGGGGGCAATTGATTGTAGGGGATCAACAGCAAGTGGATTCTCACCAGAAAACTGTGCAAGCTCCACTTGCAAAGCTTCCAAAAGCTCAAGCCCAGCCTTGTTTCCCTCAGCATCTTCGCAGTTTCTTCTTGCCTCCTCTTCTCCATCCTGTTCACCATCACACAAGCATTCATGTCTCTTGCCTATGATCATCATTATGCAGAGCACAATTGGCTTGTTTGCATAACGCTAAACTATACTAGTGGAAATTGACAGAATGTAGCTCGAAAGAAGTAAGCAAAATCCACAAGATGGATTTTAAAAGAATGCACTTCACCTGCATTTTGTTGGATTTCTTTGAGTTTTCTTTGAGCCTTTCCATGGTGCGAACGAAAAGCTCCTCTTCCACCTAAGGATTTTCCAAGAAAGAGAAGTATTCAGCAGAAGTATCCAATCATCCTGACACCAGTTGTTGCAACCTTCAACCATAAATTGCAAACTTGGATTGGATCGGATAGATCCAAACTAACATCACGAATTATCACTTCATAAAATGGGTTGTAAGAAAAGGAAATAGAGAAGACCTGGAGACGATGAAGTTCATTGGAGATTTTGACTTGCATCTGCTGCAACATCTCAGCTTCTTTCTCTGCAAACCTGCAAAGAAAAAGTTTGTGCATTGGATTCAATTATGGGGCAGATCACATCTGAGATCTGATGGAGTAGAGCCTTCTGATAGCAAAATTTGCAAGCTCTGGATTGAACAGATTACACCCCACCATTTTATATACAAACTTAAGAATCCCCAACCCTAAACACCCTAAATCTGCCTCTGACTCTGAGATGATGAAGACGACGGAAAGATTCTTCAACTCCAAAATTTTCACCTCAACAAGTCGGCAGCTTGAAGATGCTCCATCGCAATTCTGTTGTTTTTGACCGCGTTGCAACCCGTCTATCCACACTTATGCTTCTTCTGGTTCTTGACGCCCACCTTGCTAATGCGTACAGCTTCCCACCCACAGGAATATTTGCTGAGAAGAACTCAACCCTAAACCCCTAAACCAAGATACAAGTGAACAAGAAAGAGCTTGGGGTTGCTTCGGACAGTCCCAAAACACAAATGTTGTAAGAGTATCTCCTGTGGTGCTCAGTATGTGATCCTGCAAAAATGTTTTTCACATCCAAGTTTAGTTGTATACTTTCTTTTATAACTCCACCCATTAAACTGAAACTGTGACAGCATATACGTGGGGGACTACTAATAGCAAACCACCTCGACCAATCATTATGATGGGCTAATCAGAAACACCGATCAGAAGTCAAGACCGTATTACGCTCTTTTCTGCAGGTGCACTTGCACCGTCTTGCTTGCTGCACCTTTTACCAGCCACCGCAAACTGTGCAAGATCACATACTGAGCACCCATGGAGATGCTCTAATTCCCCTCCTTTGGGCTGGCTGTATAGGTAACAAGAGTAAACCTTAGGGCAAAGGTTGGGAACATTGGAAAACCTTGGGGAGCAAGTTGGGAACATGATGGGAACAGAGTAGAAACTTCATGGGAACACAGTGGGAACAAAAAAAAAATCCAACATCCCACCCTCCCCAAAAGAAGAAAAAGAAAACCTGAGGAGGAGTGCATTGTACATGGAGTTTAGTTGTAGTTAGTTGTTTTAGACCATCTCTATACAAACAAGGGTTATAGCATTAGTGTACAAAATACACACAAATGTACATGGTTCAAGGAATAGGCTTGTACTGGTGAAAAAAAAGTTTATGTGACTAATGAGATTGTGAGAAGCATTTCAATGAAGGAGATGATGGCATGCATGCTTGTGCCAAGCTTGGAAGAAATGAAGTTCACCCCCTCTTTCTTTGAAGGAACCTCCAAAGTTGTTCAATCGTGGCTTGGCAATCTTGCTATTGGTACAATTGTGAAAGACATTGTGGGTATAAAAATAGGAGGGGGAGCAAAAGGAGTGTTAGGGGAACATTTAGGCAACGTTTTTCTTCTTTCCTACATATTTTGGTTTTGTATCATTTTATTTGTTTTGCAAGTTTCAAAAGTTTTGAAAGCACTAAATTTGTGTGACAAAACATGTAGAAGTGTAATAAACTACAAGGAATTAAGGTTTGCATAACAAGATTTAATCAATACCTCCAAGTAAAGGACTTGTCAAAAAATTTGATGAAAGTGTTGTTAGTAAATCTGGAAATCAATAGCATATACATCATTCTGATACATGTTTAGCTACAAAACAAATTCCTAAATTTCCACTCATGAAGGTTTCCATTCAAATTTCACAACCAAAAAAGGTTCCACTCAAAAAAATTATGACATTACATTCACATAGGTTTCTGATAAAAAACCAATGTAGGAATCCACTTAGAAGTGGGAAGGGCCAAAACCATAAATTATTATTATTTGTTATGGAATAATATAAATCTATTTATGGCACATTCCATTTGGCACATATCACCTACATTTAGAGCTTAATGATGTGGTTTATTTCACTAACATATTCCACTCAAATTTCCCATTCCACTTAAAACATTCCACTATAATGGAAAATGGCACAAAAATTAGTGGAGTATGGAGTGAAAAAAGGGTATGTCTTATTGTAATGCATTAACACAACATAATGGGTTTCTCAAAAGGACCATGTAATGTGGTCTTAATAGATTCTTTAGTTCAAGAAATATTGCAAAACATTGTACCAATGCCTTAACCATCCACCCACAACATGTAACAACAATTTTGATTGTAAAGTTATAAACATGATGGTTTTCAATGTTGTACATTATGATATAATTATATAAACACATGTTATTATGTAAATATATATTTCAATAATTTCACAATGAAATTATTATTATTTAAATAATTGAATAATTATAATTTATTCCATTTCAAATTTTGAATGCTCATAATGATTTTGATTAAAATTTTTGTTTCATAATTACACTTAATTTCAATGTTTTAAAATTATGGTGATGAAAATTTAAATTTTCTTAGTAAATCTAAGTTTCAATCTTCATAAATATATTGACTAAGTTCAATTTCAACTTTAATAAATTGCTTTCAAATTCCAAATTTTTTAGCAATTAGACTAAAATTAGAATTGTCTAATTGCACAATTAGAACTTATTCCATTTCAGAAAATTTGAATGCTCATAACTACTTTAATTGAAATATTAATTTCATAATTAAATTTATTTTCACTATCTTAAAACTATGGTGATGAAATTTTAAAATTTCTTATTAGATATAAATTTTAATCTTCATAAATTTATTGAAAAAAAATGATTTCAACTTTAATTACATTACTTTCAAATTTTAGATTTTTTAGCAATTACACCAAATTTTTAATTTTTAATTTACTTATTATGTTCCAAATCTGATGATTATAAAATAATTTAAATATAATTATTTCAAACTTATAAATTAAGAAAATAATAATTTTAATCCAAAAATTTTAGTTTAATGTTTTAAATTTTAATGATTTAACTACTTGAATTCCTAAGTATGCTATTTGTTAATTTTATGATTGATTTAGTAATTAAAAATAAAGTCCATATGGCATGTCCCTAAAATTGATTTTCTTGTAAATTTATATTTGAAATGGATTAAAAGCATAATTTAATTTTAGTTTTATTTAAAGTTATATTTTGACCTTTTTATTTTGTTTTATTTTGGTCAAATAGGGTCAGTATTCTTCAAATTTCAAATTACATTAGTCATGTAATCATATTGATGACTAAGAGATGAATGACCTTAGTCATATATGTCATCCATGATTAAAGGTGATTGATTTGTGACACATATGATTACATCAAATGACACATTTGACTACATGATTACAATTGCAACATGGTCACAAAATGTCCTAGTCATGGATGTTTTGTTTTGATGTACTGAAAGACATGTTTCAATTCATCTTGAGGTTTAACATGAACTAATAGTAATGTTTTGAAGCTAAATAATGATTTTAATAGGAATGACCTCATAGTTCTATCAATGCATGGCCCTCATTCAAAACATGTTTTTCTCCTAATGTGTGCTTGATACACATGGTGGCAAAGATGTTTTAATGTGTTAACATGGTTTGTAAGGTGTTGAGGATGTTCAATGATGTTTAGTCTATGATGCGATGTTTTAAATTGTAGTCCATATCTAAGTAATATGACACTTGATGCAACAAACCTCCCATATTTCTATGGTCCTTGTGTCAAGTTCCATTTGGGATGATTCATGGAATCTATATGTTTTTTTCTCTTTTCACTCCATGTATCTTGATATTAAATCAATGTTTAAAATGTCCTTGTGTGAAATTGTTTAAACATATTCATGTGTTATTGGGTTCTAGATTATGAACACCATTTAAACAATTTTGGATTCATGTATCTATATTGTTGGTGAATGTAGTGCTTCATGATGATCCATTTTGAAGTTTCAATGTTTCGGATTTAAATTAGGTACATGTCATGTGTGTTAGTTTAGCTGCTCGTTTGGGTCCCATTGAATTTAAGGATAATTCAAATTAACTTAGTTATTTGGGTTTTTATCTCAAATTAGTTCAGGTGTGAATGAAATTTGAAACACTTTGTGGAATGGGATATAATCACAATTTTTGTGATTCAAATCATTTTTGATGATTTGAGATTCTAGAAGATATGTGTTTGTTTTTATAGTTTTAAAAAGTTTTTTAAATCCAAGTTTCTTTTGCATGATTTGTGTTAAGATTTGCTTTCTGATTTCTAGGCTTGGATTCTTGTGTTATTACATGTCAATCATATTTTGATTTGGACATGGTGTAACATTTAGGATATTTTCATGTTATGTGTTGTATGCATGGTGACAATGATAATTCTAAGCCAACATAAGAATGAACAACATACATCTTTCTATGTGATTATTTGTGTGGATATAAAACATGTCATTGGGTCAATACTTCAAGTCGTATGGTTTGTGACATGTCAAATCTTTGGAGAGATCATACACTAGACAAGGTGATGTTTTTGGCTTTCATTTACCATGCTTCAAGGAATTTTGTCCATTTTAATTAAGTAATGTGCAAATATAAACAAGAGATAATTTGCAATGCTATTGGAAACCATATATGAGAAACAACTGAATTGTGACTTTTGACAAAAAGAGACATAACATGTTAAGCGAGAAACCATACATACACTAAACATCATCAAGATGCAAGGGCACCACAATTAGGAGGCTACCTTGATTCAAAGGCATCTCAAAAGTTGGCCTTAACACCAAGATGTTGAAAAATGTGAAACAATCGCAATTTCAGAATAACATGTTTGTGAAATATGATTCTCATGCAAGAGAATTCTAATCTCCTTACTTGAACCATGCTTCATTAATCAAGGGGTAGAATTACAATGAAACATTTGGTTCTAAAAAAAAAAAGTTTGGAAGTTATCAATGTGCCAAAATTGAAAGAAAAAGTCGGCTAAATTGTATTATGGAACATTGTTACTTTAGTTGCATCACAAAAATGAAAACAAACCACTTGAAACTGGGAAACCTTTTTTCATTGCCAAAATTTTCCCAAAAAGATAAATTCATATTAAAAAAGAGAGAGAATAATTTTGGAGGTTTTTAACTTTCATAATTCTGATTTTTTTTGGCTAAATCATCTCATGGAAGATTGCCACTTCAGGTGTATCACAAAAATGTTAAAAAAACCACTTGAAATGGGACAACCTTGCATTCATTGCTGAAATTTCCCCAAACAATGAAAATTAAAACTTAAAATTATAGCATTTTTGGAGGTTATCAATTGTCACAATTGAAGAAAAAAAATTTGGCTAAATTGTATTACGGAAGATTGCCACTTTGAACAACTACATCACAAAAATGAAAAAAAATTACAACTTGAAATGGGCTAGCCTTTTTCTCATTGTCAAATTGTTGCCAAAAAGAAAAAAGAAAATGTCAGAAAAAACTTGAAAATAATGTGTTTTTGGAGGTTATCAATTGCTAGAGTTGAAGAATAGTAAAAAAAACTTCAAATTCTTATGTTTGGTTTTTAGTAATTAACCAAAAAATATTTTTCTTTGATTAGATTTCATATTTAGATTATAGCCAAATTTGAATAAATCTTCATAAGGGACATCATCAAATTTTCTACATTTCCCTATGGAGGAGTGCCACTTTCGCTCCAAAAGAAAATTCCTAAAAAAACCCAATATAAGATTAGTGGCTACCAACAATATTATGTTTCCTTTGTGGCATGTGTTTAGTGGGAGGGGCCCTAGCAAAGGCAGCAACAAGAGCAACTAGTACTTGGACTATGGAGATGGGCATGGCTATTTTGCAGGCTATTAAACAAACACAAGATCATTAGGCATCATGATGATTGTTAACGGTATCTGAATCTAATCAATGCAAAGCAGATCATCATAGCCACGAAGCCCAAGCCATCATGTGTTAGTCTTTGTTATAACAAGCCGCTCATCGCATAATGGCTCAGCCTCTTATGGTAAGTTCAAACCGGCGACAGTCAAAATAGAACATGGCTCTCTGCCTCTTATGACAGATTCAAGCCAGCAACAGCTAAAATAGAAAATGTTCCATGAAGTTCCCCAAACAAATTGAACTCACATGGTTCACACTTAACATCTCATGAACATTCCTCAAAATGTAGGACCAAATGGAAACTACATTGTTCTGTAGTCTCTTGTTTTGAAGGTGAGCGGATGTTTTGAACCCTAGCATGAACTTTTGCAGCAACCCAACTTGTCATATTGTGACCAACAATGTCAACAACCCTGCAGGTGAATGTGACCAGAAACAAGCATACAACAAGTCTGTTTCTGCTCATAACCTGCTCTCAGCAGGTCCTGTCATGTAGATTGATCTTGAACATTACTCCATTCAATCTCCTTTGCTCATCCAAACTCTACAGCATATCCCTCTTGTTCATGTCACTTTCCTGCAATCTTTCATTCAGTGAGTGACTATCAAAAACTTTACCACATTCAGAGTTGTCCATGTTCCTACAAGTTTGTTGTGTAGTGCTTACTCTTGTAGCAGTCACTTAAAAGGATTCAATATATATTGTAAACGGAGTGAATTGTCACAGCATTCGCTCAATTATTTTAATAACCAATTCAAGAAATTGCCATAGATTCCTTGAGTATGTTCAGTTCCTGGCACAGAAACTGGCTTGGGAAGAGAAAAGAAAACAGATCTCAGGAATCAAATATTTCAAAAATGACTCAAAATTTCCAATCTCAAACTTATTTCAGTTCTTCAGCAAAATAGGACCAGTTCCTTGAAGAGGAATTGACTAATCTACTCCACTACTTGAGAGCTAAGATAAAGATGGATAAGGTGAAATGGAAGATAGTAAAAGAGATGAAACATGAGAATCTTAGCTCTATTGCCTAGCATCCAGGTTTTTGGGAGGTATAGTCAATGTGTCTTGCCATCCAATCCTCCCTTGCCTTCTACATCAGCTGTCTGACAAAACACTCCCAACTCCATCTGTTGTCAACTGGTGCATATAATCAAGAGATCATGCATTCATCAACGATGTATCCAGAAACAAATTCCATGGGGACTTTGACAGAACATGTCCAAATATGCTGGTACTTCAAGATTTGCTTATCCATCAGACATGCATTGAAAACAATCATGTAAAAAGTTGACTATCAAAGAAAACAATGTAGGTAGAGGATCCTCCAACCTACCTTCAGTAAAAGTTGATGACAACATATGTTTTGATTAAAAAGTGCACCACTGTATCTGAACTATGTTCTACTCTGATCTCCTTATGATATGAGAAATCCAATTAACAATGGACTGGTATGCCCACAGTGATCCTACCTTCCTAGCTAAGTGTTATGAAGTCATTGGCCAATAGCATTAGTGATCCCATTTGATGATAGTTTGTAGAATATTGTGAGAAAAAAAAATGATAGACAAATTACACGTTGATATTGTACCATGGTACAAATAGATCATTGAGGATGTAAGAAGATAGAGATAGTGAACAAACAGTCAAGGGAAGACCTCCATATGTACACACAATAAGCCATACCTGCTTGCTCTCCTGCTTGATGTCTTGTTTTATTCAGATACAGCAGCAGCCAAGTGCCATGGTCAGTGGCCAATGGTATCCATTGCCACTCGCACTAAGTGCACAACTGTTTCAATATCTCCAAATCCACCCAGTTCACCTACCCTCTTTACAGCAAGCATACCCTTTTGGTCACATGTCACCTCTGCTTTGGCTGTCACAATTGATGCCTTTTGCCATGCCTCAAGCAAGTTACTCATGTCAGTTGCCTGCAATACCCATCAACCCACTCCACAATGAATATCTGTAAATGTGCCCCTACATTGCATTTGGTAATCTAGGCTCAAAGGACACCACGAACTGTCTGCAGCACCTGCAAGTGTACCCAAGAGGAAAGGAAAAGGAACAGACAAAGAGCATACATCCTTCAAAAAACGAGTAAAGCTGGAGTGGAGGCGAGGAGGGACAATGATGTGAGAGCTGGGTGCAGCCATAGCAGCAGCAGCAGGTCCTGCCATTGTGTGTGGTGAAGCTGTAGCAGCCCTGCCCAGCATCTGTGCCATTGTGCTTTTGTCACTAGGTCCTAATGAGTGGTTGTTAAGATTGTCAACATCAGAAGCTGATGATGATGATGGTGATTCACCTGCAAACCCCCAATGACATTCATCTCCTTTCACTACTCCTGCTGATTTCCAGACATAATTACATGTAGAGAGGAAAAACTGAATTTTGCCTGTGCTTGGGTTTGACCTACTACATTTCTGGTACCTGGCACGGGTGCAATTGAAGGCCCAGGTTTATCGGCAGAGCGAGAAGGAAGAGGAGGGGGAGGGAGAAGAGGGCCATTGGATGTGATATGTGGACCAGGCATTTGCTGAACTGCTGTGTGAAGTTCAGAGCAATCAGAAGCAAAACTTGAATTTTTACACAGCATCCTCCGGCCAAGTGCCACTGCTGCACATGTGTAGGCCAGTGCCGCAGCTGCCATGTTATGACTGCGTTCATATCTATCAGCACAGTATCTGCACCAACAGGTATGTATAAGCTTAGTACTGATGGACAACAAAGACATAGGAGCACAATAAGAGCCTGAACATGTGCATTTCTAGCATAGGATACTCCATTTCTAATAAAGTTGGAAGCCAAGCAAACAAAAAATAACAAAATAAAATGAAGATAAAAACTTGATTAGACTTGGAATCCTCCCTTGACCTGCTTCAACAGACACTGACTAAGTCAGAAACTGGCATACTTGCACAGCGTAGCAGTGTCATTGTAGACCATCATTGACTGGGTCTCTCTGGCACGATTACTCTCAGTATTGTCATTTTCCACAATAGATGCTGCCTGCAAGAACTTGAGTGCTGCCAGAAGGTACAAGTTGGTGCTCTCAATTTCCAGCCCAGGTTGGTTCTGCCCGCCAAAGTCAAAACCAATGATGTGTCAGCTACTCCTATCAAAAGAATGGCCAGAGGAGAATGACCAAGCTTACCAAACATACAAGGATGGATAATAAACCAAAATGCATTCTCCCCTGTCTAATCTCATGTCAAAAGGCACATGGCAACATGTGCTCCTGATCTATGTCTGCATTCTTATTTGCTCCAATACATCAGTCCCTGCCAGATCATCCTTCACATGGGACCTGTTGACCTCTGTGCAAAACAGTCCTGGCATTTAAGGGGTAAAGCTTCACGCCCATACCTTCAGCCGATCTGCGGAATGTTTGAGTGCTTTGCCCTCACTCTGGGCTGCTGAAAATGCGGGGTTACATGCATGAGAATGCTCCTTCTTAATAGGGCTACTACTTGTTGCTCCCTCTCCATCTCTACCACTGTTCATGAGAGCTTTTGATTGCCCAGGTTGACACTCCTGTTTCAGTGCCTCTTCTGTACCTTCTTTCACTTGAACAATTGCTTTTGCACTTGGTGTCCTCCTCGGCACTGTTGTTGTATCTAGAGTGTGCAGCATAGCACTGTCACTCTCCTTCCTACTCACAGGAGCAGCTCTCTCACCTTTCCAACTACTTCCTTTATTGCCAAGGGTATAATCCCTGGCCCCATGTTCTGATATGACAGGAAGTGTCTCATCTTCAATGGGGACGTCCTCTCCATGTTCCGGTTGTCCATCACACCAAGAGCTACCACCAGTCTTATCCAGGTGGCTTTCTTGTGAGGAAGGGCGACCCCAGTCATCCCTTGGACTGCACTTGCTGGGATGCCGGTCTGCTTGAGCATTGACTCCTTTCTTAGGTGGCTGATCCCTTCCTCCTTGGTCACAATCTCCATCAAAATGATCATTTTGGTTACCTCTTCTCTCATATTGCCCATCATGTTCATCTTGATCCCAGTTAAACTCTGTTTGCTGCTGCTCTGCACTGCAATCCTGATGATGGTCATATGCAAATCCAGCATTCACTGCCCTATGTTCATCCCAGTTCCCTTCCTCATCACAAGCCCCATGACTGTAATCCTGCTTTTGAAATGCATCAGCACCATTCCAAGTTGCTGCAGCATGATAAAACTCACCTTCATCCCCTGAGGAGTGATGTGATGCATGTTCCCCATGTTTAGGGCTTTCTCCTGCACAAAAATGTTGCTGGACAACACCCTCATTTGGTACAGATATTTTCTCCCATCCACCTTTTTGATCACTCAAACATTCTCTCTCTCCTTTCCTGAACTGAACCGGTGATGATGACACAGTGGACTCAATAGGAGAACCATGGGCCTTTGACCCAATTCCTGATAACTCTGGAGATGGACAAATCTTGGATGGGGTAGAATGGTTCAAAACTTCTGCCTTGTTGAATCCTTTGTTCTTGGATCTGATGACATTGAGTGGAGCAGCTAGTGCGGAGCTGGTGGCACCCAACTCTAGAATCTCTGGTTCTTGCTCAGAAGGCAAGGGCGTCCTCATGACATGTCCTTTTGACTCTAAGTGAGTGTGCCTGTGCACATCCTGCCTGGGCCTTTTCCCTTCTAGATCTTCAGATTCCCTCTCATGTTCCTTCTTCAACCTTTTTTTGTTCAGTTCACGTACTTTGGTCAAATCCAGTTTAGACCTTCTTTTCCCATCTGCAGTCCTCCCATTCTCCTTCTTGTCCTGGCCTTTCTCACTCTCACCACTCTCATGAAATCCAGGGGAACCCATATAATCCTTCAATACGGAAACAATATTCTCTGTGTCAATGTCGGTGTGCCTGGAGTAATGAATGTCCTTTGATTTCTTCACATCAGCACCAGGTTTGCCCCTTTGAGAATAACTCACATGCTCACCAACCTTAACATGTTCCTCAACACAAATGTCATTGCCGATCACCCTATTATTATTACCCTTTCTTTTCTTCACACTTTGAATCTCATTGCCCTCATCTGCAATCTCCATCTGCTTCTTCCTCTTTACTGAAACAGAAGTCAGAGCTTGTGCTTCAGCCTCATTCCTTTCCCTTCCAACTCGATTTCCTTCAGTATGTAGAGTCTCCTCACCTTCTAGAATGTCAGCATTTGGACCACCTTTCAAATGCTTCAGTGTGGACCCTTGAATGTGCTTCCCTCCATTCACAACATTCTTTCTGATTGGCAAGTCTTCACCTGAACAGAGGAGAAGCCACTTTACTACATACATCACCAGGCCAGTACAGAGGTCCTAGTTGAAGCTGCAAAAGGTTCTCAGACACTTTTTACTCTGAACATAGCAGTTTTTGCATTGAGTTGTCTTTCTGGACTCTCCCAGGTGGTACAAGTTGAATTTTTTTGGGGACTTGTGGAGATGGACTTGAACGACACAAAGATGGAGGGAAGTCCTGTTCCAGACCAACAACAAAATGGAGTGAAAGAAGAGGAGAACAAAAACCTCCAGAAGCACGTTGGCACTTGTTCTTCTCTTTTTCTCTGAGCTTGACAGCACCCATCACAACAGAGTCAACCAGTCCCTTTTTGCCTGCAGTTACCATAGAGGATTTTTTAATTTCCACTTGAAAGGCTGACTTTTTGGACACAGGCTCCATAACTGTGGTGGAAGGTGGTGGCAATTCTGCAGCTGCACCAGTTGTAGGAGCCAGTTTTGGGTTTTGGAGGCCCAGATAACTGTAGACAGCTGCTGTTGTTTCTTCTTCTGTGAATTTGCAGTTATTCATTCCTGGCCTGCATCCACCCAATCACACCTCTTAACGACCACATACACTATACATGATTCTGACCAACATATCAATCCTGAATTCGTCAATCATAGAAGGACAGAAATTCAGAAGATTTTGCTTGCCACCACATTAGTAATTCACACTCCGGCATTTGAACAAAGCACACAGAAAGTGAAATGCACCTGTGTGCACAGGTGCATGTGGGCACACATGTATGTGTGCCTATGTGTAAGTGAGAGAGAGACAGAGAGAGAGAGACAGAGAGAGAGAGAGAGAGAGAGAGAGAGAGAGAAAGCAAGAGAGCAGATCACCAGTTGCCATTCTACAAAAGGCAAGACATCAACTTGATAAGAATGTAAACTTACATCCAAACCATCATCTTGCAATTCCACTTTGCAGATGAATCTGGAGTGTCTATGCCAGGCAGCAAGAGTCGCCAGGTCTCACATTTGTCGCATTGAACCCAGTTGTCCAAGACCAACTGTGCAGGCATGACTACTGGGTCCATTGCAACCACAGCTGCAGCTGAGGTGTCCATTCTCCCTGGCAGTTTCTCATCTCTTCCTGCCTTAGTCATGGCTTCCAGCAATGGTCCCTGTCCTCTGTCTCTCTGCTTCTTCCCCACCTTTCTGTCTTTAACAGATTTCAAATGTTTCTTATCTTTCCTAAGATCCTTCTGACCTGCAACATTGCTTGGCTCATTCTTTGGAGCCCATTCACCCTTGGCAGCTGTTTTGCCACCCTCTTTGTTTCCATCTCTGGCTGTGAAATCAGCCTGAGAGTCTTTCTTTTGACTCTCTTTCTTGACTTTTTTCAAAACCTCATTAGCTTTAGAAATTGGTACTTCCTTATTCTCATCTTTTCCTTGCTTCCAACCATCTGTCAGGATTCCAATCTTATAATTGCCATCTTTCTCACTAGCAATGAGTTTAGCAGCCTCCTGATTTTTGTGAGCCTGCTGCTTGACTATCTCCTTGGCTCGAGAGGTCTCTTCATTGTCCTTATCTTGCACAGTACTGAGTTTCCATGATCTGTCCTTCTCTTTGGAAACGATCCCAGAATGTTCCACCTTGAGGTCCGTTTGCTTACCATGGGAGCTCTTAGGCATCAGCTCCTTATCTGACTCAATATCCTCCTTGCTGAGTCCCTTCACCACCTTCACAATCGAGGCCTCTCGCTCCTCTCCATTACTAGCATTGTTTCTCACAGCTTTGGCAGACCCTTTCAGCGGGACTGGCTCATTATGAATTTGCTTCACAGCATCAGAGTCCCTCCCAGCTTTCTTCCTGGCATCAACAACCACAGCTTCACAAACTTTCTTCTTCTCGATACCACCACCAGTTTGCTTTTCCCTCTCATTTGCTTTGATCTTTCTTCCCTTTCCTCCATCTGGGTCTTCTTTCACTCCACGAATGCGTACACTCAGGGGAGCCTTAGATCGTTTGTTAACTTTCAGTCTGATCGGAGCTGTCTCTTTGTAGTCCAAATACTCAAGGAATGAAGGGGGAAGGGGTGAGAGTAAGCCTCGTGGGGTGTCATACGACATCATGATCTGCTTCCCATGCCAAGCCCAAGCACTTGATCATTTCCCCCCATGCTTTCTCATCCTCACATTACGCTCCAGTCACAGACTGTACAGATTCGAGTGCATACCTGAATCATAGACCTTGGGCTGGGCTCAGGACTCAACTCTGCATCTGAGAGATTGTGTTTGTCATCATCCTCAAGAGATGTTGATGACAAATATGACAAGCTGAGTCCATTCTGGATCACCTTAGGGTTCACCTCCTTTCCAGCACCCTTTCCCATTTTGAATCTAATCATCACTTTCTTGGTAACAACGGGATCGTTGCTGCTCACACCGTTCTTCTTCTTGTTTGGCAGTGGCTGCTGAGGCAGAGGCTCATCACCAGCAAGCATTGCTTTGTCTGCTTCCCCTGCCATGCTCTTGATGGGCTGCCACACAGACACACATTCCAAAGCATTAGCATCTAACACCAGTGTGATGTGCCCCCACTCTTTGCCAGTGAAAATAGCATATAAAATAAGAATGGAAGAAGTTCCATCACCTCCTTGTTGCTGTCTGTTGGCTCCAGTACATGGGAAGGTCGAAGCGGATTTGCTAACATGGATGGTGCGCGAGCTTGTGTGGGTAGGAATGTACCATAACCTCCAAACTTTGACCCTGCAAAACATCACCAACAACAACAATGCACTTAAAACACACACACCACAACTTTATCTCATTTCTCCCCTTTTGAATTCAACATGTCCAAATTGAACTTTCTTTCTCTGTCTGTTGCAACATTTTTGGGGGAAAAAGAAAGCACCACTCTCGAAATCAGACTTTAGAGAAGGGAATGCAGTTTTTTCCTCCAAAACTGCTGTGTGCACATCTCCATTCCAAGGAAATGCACTTACAAGAACAACAACAAGAAGTTCATCATCCCAACTTCAGGAATTTGGAGAAAAGGGCACAGAATGGGTTTTCCTCTTTCTTTCAGTAGAGACAGAAGGAAGGGAAACAACAACAACAGCAGCAGCAGCAGCAGCAGCAGCAGAAGAAAGAAAATTTGCCTACCCAATTTCTCAGTGGATATGGTACACCCTTGGAACTCCTTCTGTTGGTCCCCTAACAAGCGATAAAGCTTTTGATCCTGCCCCAAAAATCTCACAAAACCAAGTCAAACCCACCATTGATTTTCGCAATGCTCACACAAGATGCTCATCATAAGAGAAGACTCGACTGCAATTGAGAACAAGGAACGATGATGAGACCAAAAAATTCATCATCGAAACAAAAGACCCACCAAAAGAAAAAACAGAAAAAAAGAGCTTCTGCGGGAGACAAAGCCATTTTACGTCATACATACAATATAGGAAAAATCCTTGTCAGGATCACAGGGCTCCTTGGCTTCCCCTTCCTCCAGCTCTGTATCTTCTTCCTCCATAGCAATAATAATATGCACTACTACCCACCGAGTTCTGTTCTGTTCTGTTATGTTCTGTTCTCTCTCGCTTCCTCCTGTCTGTCGCACACTCCGCTTGATGATCAGCGAGTCTCACCGCTCACGAATCCCATTCCGACCCCTTCTTCTTCTTCTTCTTACAGTCCCACACCTTTTCTTCAGAGCAACGACGGCGGCCGCACTCGTCTTCTTTCTCCCTGCGATGCGGCAGTCATGGTGAGGTGAGGAGGAGGACGGCGGCGATGGCGTTCTAGTTTTGCAGCGAGCGAACAAAGCGGAGAAGACAGCAACAGACGAGTTTTCGTCTTTTTGTTTGCTCCAAACCAAAGCAAGCACGTGATGCACGAATAAGGAAAGTTGTTATGTGTTTTGTCTTTTGGTGGGTAAAAAAAGGGTCTGATGTTGGGTAACTATGGTTGAAGTGTGTGTGTCTTCTTTTTTGTTGGCCTTTGCCTACCAAGGGCAAAACAATATTGTGTTTATAGAGTATAGTAGTAGAAGTTTAAGGGATTTTTATAGGCTCGGACGTGGGGATCGAGGGGGTGCATTATGCATCGGGTTCACACTAGTAGTAGTAGAATCTTAAGGGATTTTTATAGGCCTCTAAAGTAATAGGATTTTTGAAAGATGATATTTTGGCTTGTGTTGCAACTTGAGATTAGTTATAGAGTTATGATATCTTGAAGGATTTTGGTTTCTTTTTAAAGGAGTTTTTTTTAAAGATTATATATTTTTGCATGGTGAAATATTTGAATTTGGAGAATTCTTCTTTTGCCTTGAGATACTTTTTAATGTAAAAGGCAAGGCCACAGTGTCACACACCCTTTGTTTGTTTAAGTGGTAGAAGAGTAAACATTAAACATTTCATGTTTGGCACCTATGACTTAGGCTCGCTTTACCTTTGGAGTGAGGGTCGAAAAAACTTGAGGCTAACTTTGAGCATTTTTGGCTTGTTTGTTTGGCCCCCAGTTACTAATAAATGTTAGAACATTGGTGTCACAATATTAATAAATGCTGGAACATTGGCCCCCAAGGGTTGCAAATTAGGTTCCTAAATTTGATGGTATCCTTTTTTTCAGCCTTGGGGCCAATATAATAAGGCCATAAAGTTCAGCATTTCATATTAACTTGGTGCAGATTGAAAATATTTTCTCTATTTCAGCCTTGACTCCTAGTGTAGTAATGCTCTTGGGGCCAATTTCAACTTTTGCACCAATACGAATGCTTGATTTGGGTTGAACATCGGCCTTTGTATAGTATGTATTAGTATAAGCAAGATGCTAAATATCCTTTAACAAGCTTTATGGGGTTTGTCTTTTTGTGCTTTATGTGATTTTGCATCAAATTGTGTTTTGCAATTTTTTTAATGTTTTGCATGTTTCACAACAAAATATCATGTAATTTGTTTTGCACGTTTTTGTTGTCTCAAATGAAAGAAGATATCAACCAACAACATAGATTGCATTGTTGAAAATAAATACAAAATATATTGTATTATCAAAAATAAAATATAACATTTATTGCATTATAAAAATTTATTTTATTTTTATCAAATGGAGAAGGTGAAAACAGTCAAAACTCTACAATATAAAAATCAAGCAGCTAAGTGTTATTGAGCACAAGTGCACCAAACAATGTTCATAAGGTGGTGTTTAACATTTTCTTTAATATAGCTAGTAGCATTGACTCAAGTTTAAATTGATTACTCAACTTATTTTTCCTTGCAAAAATAATTTTTTGTAATTAAAATGAAGTTTCAATGACACAAAAAAAAAAACTTAAATTTCAATATTTTTCACACTTGAGGTCTAAAACTTTCCAAATCACTTTCATTAAAATCCTGCTCAACAATGGCTTTTCAACATATCAAGAGCATGCCCAAATTCCCTTACACTGTTAGCTTCGATTAAATAAAATTTTAATGAAAAAAACTGTTCAATAATCAATAACGTCTCCATACAAAAAGTCCAAACATTATGTAATCAACTCAATACACTCTACTCATTGAGAGCTTCTCAACAATACCAAGAGTGCGGCAAGAGACACCACGGCTTGGGAGATCTCAACATGACAAATAAAACAAACAAACAATGTTCAATTCATATAGAATTTTTTTTTTTAATGATAAAATAATAAAATACTAGGTTCAGTACTTATGTTTAAGTATGTGTTTTCCTTTGGGTGAGTAGAAGAGTGAGTTTGTTGGGTAGTAGGTACCTATGGTTAAGTATGTAGTTTTTCTTTTGGTGGTTGAAGAGTATGTTAGGTGTTTACTATGGTAAAGAGCACCTAAGTTAGGCCAAGTTCTTTTTGGAAATCTGTTAAACAGTTGTAAAACAATTTGTTGGTGCCAATCTGACATGTTTGGTACCAAGTGAAATTCTGTCGTCATCCAAATAAACAAAAACCATGAAGCGGGACAACATCTTTTGTTTTTCTTTCTTGTCAAAGGTTGTTTAGTTTCATACACAATGTTTGTAATGGCATAAGGCACATTCTTATATTCCTATGATGTTATTGCAGCATTCGGTAAGGGTGTCAGCAAAGCTGTTCTGTGTGCTTTTTTTTTTAACCTACTACTATGTACTATGGAACAAGCTTGGTAGGGGGAC
>Ga0209208_10002462_pt1 | contig 26533 bp, 15 predicted proteins | sample S1TSphfallax_3_FD_187694 | JGI IMG/M metagenome (GOLD analysis project Ga0209208, IMG submission 187694) | Host-associated microbial communities from peat moss isolated from Minnesota, USA - S1T2_Fd - Sphagnum fallax MG (SPAdes) (version 2) | ecosystem: Host-associated > Plants > Peat moss >...
TGCAAAATTTCTTCTAAAAGAAATGAGACATAGATTCTGATTATGTCAAGCTTAGAGATCTGCGCCAGCATTTCACTGCAGCAAATCTATGTTATTGATGGTGAAGCTGAAGAATATTATCATCATCATTTCTTCTATAAGAAAAATGAGGAATGTTTGAATTGAAATCTGTAATAGTGAGCCGTGTGAAGATTTGGATTTCAGATTTCCTACGTTGTTGACATTTTGTCTATTGTTACATGTATCGGTGGGATTGGCAGGGCTTGACAATGAAACTGGTGAGTAGAACAGCAGCTGTTGGTGGCCAGCATTGGGACTCAGCTCGTGTATCTCTGAGAAATTTTGCCAGCATGTTTTGTCTTTTCCGAGAAGGCAAAATCAGAGTACCATAGTAAGTCCTTCCTCCTCTTGCACTGTACAGGCTGCAACATATCAAGCTTTCAAAACTGTTCATGAAACCTGTTACATTGCAAAGTCTCCATGTCCTGTGTCATCCACACAGGAGGTTCTTCCACACTCATCAGACATGTAAGCAATATGAATATTTTCTTGAAACCCAATGGGTGAATTTGATTTTTTGCAATTGCATACCCAGAAATGAGTGTCATCAATGGAAGTGTTCTCTGGTGCATCGCACATGCTGAAACACATCAAGCTTTCAAAGCTGCTTGTGAAATAAGTGGTATTGCACTGTAATGTATTTGGAGGCTTAGTTCTATTGGATTTGCAGTGATTGTAGACCAATGCTAGCAGTTTTGTTTCTGATCAGATACATTTGTGATGCAGTAAGGAGATGCTATGAAGTACCAATTTCAGGGAGAGCTCTAATTCTTGTGCTGCAACAAGGGTGTTTGACAAGACCATGAACTGCAAAATGTGGTATCCCTCATACACATATGGATTCAATACTAGAACGAGGGATATCTATCTATGAAGGAAGGTAGTTTGTTTTGTTTTGTTTGTACTTATGAGATCCACTGAACCAGGATGCTTCAGATCGCATTCTTGGTCTCTTTGGAAAGCTCTCAAGGAGGAGGGGTGCATCAGCTTGGTTTCATGGCATTTGGACTTGCAATGTAGAAGTTCTTGAATATTGAATGATTTCTTCACTGAAAATTAAATTAAATCGTAGCTGAAAATTTGGGAGGAGTTGGAATGTGCCTTTGGTGTTGTTGGAAAGATCTTGATGAGCAAGATCTAATGGAATTTATGTGGTAAGATTTGAATTTAGAATGTGGGGAGATATTGATTTTGAAGTGATTTCTGCTGCTGAGAATTCAAATAAAAAATCAGTTGAGGACGCGGTAACACTTGGCCCAATGGGCACATGCCACACTAGTGTCATATGATTCTAAGGCCAAAATGTCAAGAAAGATTTCAACTTTAGGTCAAGATGCCCAAAACAATTCCAATCCTAATAAAAGTGCCCAAAACTATTCCAACCTTAAGTCAAAATGACTTAGCCAAAAACATGGAGTCTTGCCTTTTGGGAATGTCTCCCACCTTTGGACTTTTCCCATTGCACTAGGTGGGTGTTGTTTTGAATCTAAATATATCCATTGACAATAATGATTCATTGGAGTTGGTTTATATATAGCAACTTTATGTTTCATAAGTCGTGCTTTTGGATGACTCTACCAAAGTCAAATATGTTTAGTGGATTCTCAAGTAAAGAAGAATGAAACTTTATGTTACATAACTTGTTCTTTTGAATGAATGTTTCAAACTGAAACTTGTTGAGTTGTTTCTCAAGTAGAGTAAAATGAAACTTTATGTTCCATAAGTTGTTCAAACAAAAACTATAATATTTTTCAAATTCCTTAAAGGGAAGAGCTACCGATTGGTTTGGAAGATATGAGACTAATCATCCAACAATGACATGGGTAAAGGTTCAACGTGCTTTTATAATTCGATTTAGTGAAATAAGAAATGAAGGGCAAATAGCTGCCACTTTACAATATGTAAAACAAAAGAAGTATGAGTCAGTGGAGGACTATTATGATGAGTTCCATGTTCCAATCTGAAATTTGTTTAGTTGTTTCCCAATTAAGGAAAAATGAAACTTTATGTTCCATAAGTAGTTCTTTTGAACAACTATTCTAAACTGAAATTTGATTAGTTGTTTCCAAAGTAAGTAATGAAAAAATGTCTTTTCAGATTTGTGTCTTTTTTAACACCATAGTCAACAAATAGATTTTTAATACCTTCTATATTGATTTGCATCCCATTTTTTTTTGAATTGAATTTAGAATTTCATTCAGAGAATTTGAATTCAGTCGCATGTACTTGGATTAAATTTGACTAAATTTGAATTCTATTAATTTAAGTTGCAAGCAATGTCATTCAATATTTTTATTCAAACATAACTTAATTTTCACAAAGTCAATTCATTTTTTTCATCAATTGATTGACATGTGTAATAATGCAAAACTCAAGTCTATATCAACGAAACATAGGAGGGGGAGGATGCTTATGGTTACACTTTACACCTATTCTTAAAGTGTAAGATCTTTCCATTTTTTAAGAGGGATATTCACAAATTCAAGTTGCCCTTGAAATTAAATAGGCAATTAGTTTGTTGTTTCGCATCTTAAGATCAATTTGGCCTCAAGTTTAACAATAATGCAAAACACATGAATTTTTTATTCATGTTTTAACTTTTATGAATTAGGGTTATTTTCAATGTAGGCTGGGCATTTGTTTTTTTATAATAGTCAGGTCCGAGTATTTGGAAATAAAAAATTCAAAGAATTACCCAGGGCCAATTCTTTTTATTTTTAGGAGATTTAAAAAATTGCTCGAGTCTAGGTCTCAAAAACCCAAAGAGGGCCAGTTATGAGGTGGGGGTGAAGGTCAAGGTATGTGATTAACTAGGTATAAGGCTTAGTTTTTTAACAAAAACCCAGACCGGTACAAAAAGGTTCTTTTGTCAAGGTTTTTGGAAGACCCCTTACAAACACATCTTAGGTCTTGTCCTACAAGTTGGTTCTTTGTCAAGTTTTTAAAGCTTTGACAAATAATCTTAAATTTTTTAAGTTTACAAGGCAAGTTCCTAAAATAACACTAATGTTTTACAAGTTTGAACGCATGTGTTACTTGAATACCAATCACAACTAAAAACACATATTGATTATTTGTAACAACTAAAAAAAAATCTGAATTTTATTTTATTTTTCAATCTGAAGGTAGCACAATCTGAGTATGAAACGGGTGTTGACCCAAGTTTTGGAGAGACACCTTCCCTTGTTATTCTCCCTAGGTAGGGTCCAATTATGCATACTTCAAATTTTAAAATCATCGGTTATGAAGTGGGGATGAGTGTTAACTTTCAAAAAATGCTAGGTAGGAAAGGGTTTAGGTTTTTGAAAAAGTAAGACCCAATGGGCATATGTGCATATACCCGGTGTGATACATGATTAATATTCGGTGCAAAAACAAATACCCACCCCACACTTGTTATTTCATGTTGGATTAAAAGGCATTTAGCCTAGTATGTTTGTATAATTTTTGGCTTAAGCTCCACAAGATTTTTGGATTGTTGTTTAAGACTTTTAGTTGAACACTCTTGAGGGTGTTCACAAAACCTTTCCCAAATGGCCTATTAGGACATGGTTGAAGATGTTCGTGAAACCTTTCATAAATGGCTTCGGTCATTTGATTTTTAACAATGGTAATTTGGGTATTTTTCTCCATTGGTTGTAGACATTTGACTTAGGATGTTTGCATGAACTTTCATTAATGATTTGAACATGTGGCTTAAGGTGTTTGTGAGGCCTTTCACTAATCATTTGGGGTATCTAGAGGTCTTTTCATTACCATTTCATATTTTGAGATATTAAGTTTAGTTGATTGGCATTTAAAAAGTTCCAAAATGGGCAACCCTTAAATGATAACAATAAATTATATGTAGTTTAGTTTTTGATACAAGAGTATGCATGCCCACCCATGATGTTTAGTAAGAAACTCATTTTAGAAAGACTTTGATCTTGTCCGTTAACTATGATGATTGTAATAATTATGGTTGGGATACCAATTTATATAATAGAATTGGTGTGGCCTAATGGTTGGACCCTTCCCTTTTGTTCAATTTTTTTTACCATCTTAATCTTGGATGATTTTCAAATGACAAAATGACAATCATTCTTGGGAAATATTTGTGTTCCTCAAGGTTGTGTCCCTAGGAAATTGTTTTTTCTTGGGACAAATGTCTTGAATTGTCCCCCAGGTTGTGCTTCCTCAAGAAATGTAACCATGTTCCTAAGGAAATGTTTATGTTCCTTGAGAAATAGGTGAGGACCATAATTGTGATTCCTTACCTAGGAAATGTTTTTCCTTGGAACAAATGTGTTGAACTATTTCTTGGGGTTGTCTTCCTTGAGGAAATGTTTTTGTTCTTATAAGAAGATGATTTGTTTTTTAGGGAAATGTTGGTGTTCCTTGGGAAAAGGTTTTTTCCCAAGACAATGCGTTAGTTCAGCTACCCCTTGGGATGTGTTCTTCAAGGAAATGCTTATGTCTCCAAGGAAAGTGATTGTGTTCCACAAGACTGTTTGCAAGGGAAATGCCTTTCCCCAAGACCAATGTGTTGAATTGAACTTCAAGCTATGTTCCTTAAGGAATGGCATTACCCTAAGTTTTAATTAGGGACAAAAGCTTTTAAAAAAACTGAGATGCCACATTCATTAGTTGTGCAACTTTTTGAAATTCTAAGACTTTGCAACTTCTTTGGAATTTTCCCCTTCAAGGTCCTCAAGGAACATGTGATCCCAATTCCACTTTTCCTTGGGAAACTTAGCTTGACATTTTTTTTTCCTTCCTCAAAACAACCCCAACAATTTGGCATGACAAAGTATGGGTTTGGCTATCTACAATATTTCAACCAACTCCACCCAAAGTGACAATGTGCCTTCAATAGCTCATAAGCTTGATCCAAAAACATAACATATACTAGAATGTTATAAATATGATCCTCTTGAACCTCTTTTTCTATTGGTACAACCATTTTAAACCATGCCCAAAATTCACTTGCTTTGATATCAACAAACATTTTATTAAAAGTAACCCTCACTTGTATTCTAGAGTCCTCATTCCCATTTACTATTTCAACCATTTAATGTTGTTCATGCTTTAATAGTTTTTTTAGCGATGTCAAGTTTTGACAATGTGAACAAATTTGGGAAATTCAAAACTTGCATTACACCCTCAATGGTAAGTGTACCCATGACATGTTTTCTTTTCTAACTATGTACCTTTTATTCTTTTCTTATGATCAGCACCAAGTTTTTTTGTTCGTCTTTAGTGGTGGTTACCCAAATTAGTGCTTATAATAAACAAAGTCCCAAATCATATTCATAGACTTCTACCCAACTCATGTTCTCTTTTGACTATTTAGATTCCCCAACATGGTCGCCAAATGTTAGCTAAATGTTTTTGCAAGTCTTGTTTAGCCATGGAGTTCTTTCTCATTACATCCTTCTAAACACCACATGCACAAAAACCAAGGAACAACAGTCGTTGAAAAGATTTCATTGAAAAAAACTATCTTTTTAAGGAGACCTTCACAAACAGACCTAATATATTTTCATTGTCAAAATATAAACAAGAAGTCCATCTCTTCCCTTCAAATGTCCTTGTTCCTTTCTTTTCTTCCCCTCATATTCTTTTGATAATAGTATTATTGTAACAAATTAATAGTTCTTAATGTCTTTTTATACTAACTGCAAGGCAATTACCATTGGTTTTGTGTCAAGAAGCTCTAATCTATTAGCTTTCATGTTAGCATGTTCTACTCCTCCTTGGCTCTATTCCTTTACATATTACAACTGGTGTGTACTTGCAAATAGACAAGTTTGGTATGCTACATGTGTGTCGGTTTGCCCACATCCATATTGCTAATATGTAACGATCTTGGTATGTAACTATGTCAATATTTTTTTGTTATTGTCTACATGTAAAATCTTATGTTACTTTTATTGACTAATAGCTAGGGATGGAGAATTAAAGGGCCTCAAGTCCCATGACTACCATATATTGATGCAACAAGTACTACCTTTTTGCCTTTGTAAATTGATGCAATAAAAAGTATTGAAGTCTATTATTAGCCTAAGCCGCCTTTAAAAGAAGATTTGTGTAAGAAGATTGACCCCATGACTATGGAAATGTTAAAGGTAAAAGTAGCAAAAACCATGTCAACTTTAGAAAAAAAATGTTTCCCCCATCTACCTTTGATGTAATGACCCATTAAATCATCCACCTTGTAGAGGAACTAATGCTATATGGCCCAATCCACACAAGGTGGATGTACCCAATAAAGCTTTATATGAAGGTTTTAAAAGGATACATGAAAAACATGGCAAGACCAGAGGGGATCACATGGTGATGAGATGTTCCATTGAAGAGGCTATAGGATTCCACATAGAATATATCCAAGAGGTCAAGTCCACGAGACGAAGAGTATGGGATGATAAGGAGGATCCTACCATGCACAACAAGGTTCTTGAAGGAAATGGGCACCCGCGTAAAATGAATGTTGCCATTAAGGGGTGGACCCACACATTCGTTCTACATAATGCATCAACAATAGATGCATGACACAAATGAGAATGTGTCATAGCCTTGCTTACTTAGGACTAGTTTTTTCATAGGTTCTATTCATATTCTTGGTTAGATTCTTTGGGCATATCACAATCATAATCGTACATTGGCAAGTATTGCTACATTGGCAACTTACTTAATTAAAAGATATAATACAATGGCACTTATTGTGGACCCATGGTTCCATTGCACTGAAAATTTGCAAATATGTTGGGCTTGGTTTCTATTCAAATGTTTCAAAATTGTAAGAAATTTTGTTTTTCTAAGTGTCCTTGAATGAATTTCTATCCTAAATAACTCAATTTGCAACTAAAATATAATAAATTCATTATATATTATGTGCAAGAGGTATGTTGTTGCTCAACAATAGAGGACCCAAGAAAGAGAAGCATTTGCACATAATGTAAAAAGAGCACATAATAGGAGACCAATTTAGCAAATAACATGGTTGAATTACCTCCATTTGAAACATGGTTCCCCAATGTTGTTGCAAAGGAAATTACAACAAGTGAGGATGTTATAGTGATGTGAAATCAATAAGTACCCCACCCTCTAACTTGGCTACATCCTACCATTCCATGTATGCATTTGGTAATCACCTACAAATTGCAAGTGTAAAACATTTGTCAACCAAGGGTGGCAACCACATTTCAACTAGGATGTTGGTCCCATTTGAATGATTGAAACCCAAAGGACATGTTTACAACTTAGTACAAGTACTATGATTATTTAATGAGTTACATTCTAGTACTAGCAATTGGTTAAACCCTCTTTGATACATATTAAAACACTTGAACATTGGCCATATGTAGGTGTTGAATAGGTGCAACTTGGATCAACTTTTTGACTAGTTCATGAGGATGGTTTTATAGGTTTGGAATGTGTGGCAAGGTTGCATCAAACATTATAGTTGTTAGGGCTTTAATGAAATGTGTCAACTTGGAATTCAAAGGTTTTTTCATTTGTAATAATATATCCAAGCATTCACATGATGATTTATTAATCTACTATAGGATAATTAAATTAATTACAATTTTGACAATATTTGATTTTCCATCCATTATGTAATTGGACACATAAGCTTGTGTTATTGGATTTGATTTTTTGTGTTTCGTTGTCATGTATCATTTTAGCATAAATCAAGGATAGAATTTGTTGGTAAGTTGAATTATTATTATGAATCTCATACATTTGCAATTGTCATAGTGACCCAACCATTGTATGTATACTAGTTGTATGACTTTTGTGTTGACTAGCTACCATGAATGTGCACTTCATGGATTGATGTTGTTCACATCTTTGGTGAACTATTTAAGTTTATTCTACCACATGTGCATATATCAGTGGTCATTATCCTAATAAAATTGATTAATATGGAACCAAAAAAATGTATGCCCATCAATTTGATGTAGATTTTTCCAAAAAATATTCTCACCAATTAGCTTGCTACCAATTGTTAAGTGGAGGTTACAATATCACACAAGAACTCAATTGTTAAGTTTTGAACTTTGAAAACCACATGCTTGTCACATCTTGTTGCTAATCGAACATGTATAAATCCATTTGATGTTATTTATTTTTGTAAAAAATTGCAACATTCCTTTAAAAACATTATCAACACTTTAGGTAGTACTTTGGATTAGACCTTTCAATGTCCAATTTGATTACATAATTGTCCATCTTGACCAACCATGGTTGTTTTTGGTCCAAATTGATTGAATGTCATAGCTGACCATTAAGTCAAAAGGTCAAAATAATCAAGTTGTATAGTTAAGAATGATACATGCGAGGGGATTTGTAGACACTTAATCAACTTGTACATTTGTCCAAGTAAAAAGGAAATGAGAGCAATCAGCTTGGACACCTTGAAAAACCTTGATTTGTAATAATGATATGTATCAAGGTTGGCATTAACAATGGTTAACAATGTCTATACCCAAACTAAAGAAAGGGAAGTTGAATGAGGTCATTACTATATGGAAGATCCCCAACCCACCTATTTCACAAATTTGAAAAAAAAAACTTGATATCAAATCTTATAATTATTTTAGACATTTGTGTTGCATTTTTTTTTTTTTTGAAACCATGACATATTTTAATTAAATTTTAGTTAACTATTCAATGCATGTGATGATTTAAATGCAAGTTAACCCTTCAAGGCTCAAAGGGTAGAATTATACACCCTTGTGAAACAAAATCAAAGTTGGTCAGCTCTCTTGATCTAACATTATGTCCTTGAAATCCATAAAATAAATTCTTTTCAATTTTTGTGAGCTAGTGATTGGTGTAGTTGAGCACCTAGTTCAATGGCAAAGTTTGCATAAGCTACTTTTCTTGTGAGTAATTCAAAATTTAATAGGTTTAAGTGAAAAAAAAGGCCAAAAGTTGAAGATTGGGCATGGGCCTTGAAGGGTTAAAATAATAACATCCACATTAGATGATGATATTGTGTATGTTATAATAAGGAATGTAACATGTGCATGGGATTTCCCCCTCCTATTTAGAAGTAAAATACATGTTTGAATGAATTACATGTGTGTTTGTAACAATAGTTGTGCAATCCTAAGGTCAGGTTTTATAACTTAATGTTAAATTGTCTTGAGGCCACCATTCATGGTGTCAAAAGGTGGGTCAAAAGGATTTATCCAACAATGTTTTCAACACATAATTGAATTTATTTTGTTACCACATATGGAAAAAATATAATGCATGTTCTTTTACGATGTTCTCCTTGCAAAATTCAAGCTCTTGGTTGATCCTTTCTTGCTTGCAAGTGTGAGATTAAAGGACAAATTGGGACTTGCATATTGCAAAAAAATTATTATCCATTGCAATTTTTCAATTTAATTGTATAATTTTTTGTTTGTGTTAATGGTGTAAGAAATAAATATTATTATTATTTTTCAAATCCATGGCAAAAAAACTAAATGGAGGTCATAAAAAAATAGTGAAAGTTTATAATTAAACTAATTTGAAAGTGCCATGTCCTTTTGGAGTTAAAGTTGGGAATTTATCTTAAAGATAACACAATTGATCTTTCTATACTTATGGACCAAACTTTGGGTGGATCTAGCATTTTGTTGGTGAACTTGAACTTATGCTACATAGGTACACAAGTTTAAGAAAAACCTAGGAATTGACATACTTGTAAAAAAAAACACAATTTGTTGGATTTTGTCAATGCAAAGAATTGGGTTCTATCAAAATGAAAATGTGTGGCAAATGCATTCATGATTGGGGCACCACAACAAGAACCATGACACCCATTTGTTTTATGTCTTGAATCCTAAAGCAAGGTTCAAGCAAAATGAATGTTCTAAGATGTTAAACAATGAAAGGGGGATATGTATTTTTAGGCTTTCAATTAATAAATGTTATAATGAAAATTCAAATCAATTGAATTTTTTTTGAATGTCATGTTCAAGTATAAACCAAAAAGGAATGTGGGACTACTTAGATATTCAAGAATGACATACTTTCATTTGGAGTGTTAAAACTCTATTAAAAATCAAATAATGTCTTTTTTTTGCACTCGCATCTTCTATACTGCTTTCCAAACCTTTGAAATGTACATTTTTAATTTAAAAAATAACTTAATTATCCTTATTAACACATTTTTAAAATGAAAAATCCAATATTCTAGCATCAATTCCACAAAATTTGGCTAATCCACATTATGTTATTTTGTAATTTCCTTCAACATTCTTATTTTGGCTTGCCCTAGTCGCGTTCTAGCTTAAAGCTTTTCAATAAACTATAAGAAAATATAATCCAAACAAGCAACAATGCATAACAATGGTCAATACGTGGACAATTTTCAACCAACACATGATTACTTCCTACATGTTCTTATTTTTTTCTAAATTATATAGGACATGAATGGTTGAGATGAAACTCATGGACACATGGGGTTGGAAACAAGGATATACCAATGAAAATTCATGGGAAACAATACCCTTGGCTACTTATCTTCCAATTGTTGGGTTTTAGCAAACAATGTTGGATGAGAACTAACATGAAAAAGATGAATGATTTCATGTCATGATCAATGTTTTTAACGTCAAATGGCTAAGTGTTTTTAACATGGGAGTTCAAGAAGACTTGTTCAATTTCATGCAAATGTGATTTTTTTGTGGATTTAAAACATTTATGTTGCATAATGGCTTGTCAACAAATTTAAATTTTTTAATTCATACCTGATATAATGTGAAAATTCACAAGCTAAAATTCCATCCAACCTTTAAAAGGTGTGAATGTGCTTACACTTTGGTTTACCCCACAATTAAGTCACAATTCTAAAGCCACTGCCACAAATTCCTTTCCATATTTGGCACCCAATATTGCACAAACCACCTTTCTTAATTATAAGAGACACTTGCTAATACATCAACCATCTTGGTAAAGATATTGGATATATGCAAGATTTTACTAGTGATTCCCAGATTCTTGTGTCTATTCATGGCTCCCACATAAGTCAGATGAAAAACTTCACAATAAAAAACATTGAAAAATACACATGTGGGAACAACAGTCAAGAAACTCTGAATATCATGGTTAAACACATACCTTTTAATCAACAACTTGAAAAAAATAATGATGGAGAAAGAAAATTTCTCTAATATGTGCACATGTCTATTTCTTAAAAAAGATAATCCCAAACATGTAAAGGATAGAAACATACCTTTGTTTTTCAATGATAGGAAGGTGGACAACCACTAGCTCACTATACAATTCAATAAATTCATAAGTTGTAATTATATTTTGCTCTTTCAGTACATGCTTCACACATCCAATCAAATTGTTAGTCCCATTGAATCTTTTTCGATAAAACTACACAATGGGACACAATTCTTGAACCATGTATGACGAATCATGGAAACATGAGTTTCAAGACATTTAAGGAAACATGTTTTAATCCTCCAAAACACAAAAAATCACCACTATTTTAATCAAAAAGTATGTGAGTATCTAATGAAAACAAAAAATTTACCAAATAAATCATTTCAAAAATATAATAGTCATTAATAAATAGTTTTGAAAATGTAATGGTCATTCGAAGTAGTGTTTTGAAAGTAATTTTGGGGTGAGACAATCCTTTTGTGTACCCCAACCATAATTGTACATTGGCATGACCTTGAAACAATAATGGGATAGTGAAAAATGTCATTTGTATGTTATTTTGCACAAGGCAAGATCGATTTTATGTTTGTGTTATGGGAAGTCCCCCCATTCCCAATCTTGATCTTGAAAATTATTTAGGTGACAAGTGCCAATTACATTGCAAATAATACAATCTTTTTAAAAATAGTAGTAGTGGCAGGTTTGCTACTTCTTCATTTCTAACCTTGCAAACCCCTTCTTCATTTGCAACATTGAGCTATCATTTTTGATGGTTGAACTTATTTTTGTCATTTGTATTTATGTTTGGCCTTGGATCCGAAGGTGAAATGCCATGACTTGAAGACTTCTCTTGATATTAACAATTGAGGTATAAACACAATGTTTATGATTATCACAGTACCTAGGTTGATTAGGCATTAATTAATTACTTTTTGTAATGCTTAAAGTTTTAAAAATACTTCACTTCTTATGCCTAAACTTTGGAAACTACAACAAAATATTAAAGAAAGGACAAAAATAATAATTGTATTAGATTACAAGACCTACTTATGCAAACATATATGTTTGATTACACATACAATTTCAAGAAAATAAAAGACATAGGTAATTGTAAAAGAAACAATACTCAAAATGTTGAATGTTCATGATAATTTTTTTTTAATAAAACATCATGATGCCAAACCAAATAAGGTACTACGGTAGTTTCCATATATCTAGGGTTCTTACATTGCAATCCCACTTGACTAGGGATCTTACAAGAAATTACACTTGATAAACCACCTTCAAATAAAACTAAGGATCCTCTCCTCCAAGGTTGTTATATAACAAGGAATTTGCATTTACATGCCACATCAAAGAGGGAGAACTACCATTTTTGTGGTTTTAAAAAAAAAATTATGTTCACCTTTAAATTGTTGTTTAATGAGGGTGTATGCATTGGTCACCAATGGGCATTGCAACATAGTAAGAAACATCTATATTATCAAATACACACATTTAAAAAACTCCCACAATAATGTGTATTTTTGTCAAGTTTTTCAAGCATAACCTTTTGATGTTTATTGTGAATGGGGGAAAATTGGTAACATTATTTGTTCCCCTTCCTCTTAATGGTCTGCTCTGTTTTTTTGGGTTTCGTTTGTATTCCAAGACTTCGGTCCTTTCCTCTTGTTCTTTTTTCTCCCCCTTTGTTGCATGTTTTCGTTTAATAAAGCTTAGCAAGGTTTCATCATCATTGTAACCTTGTTTAGGACACTTACAAAATCCTAATATCATGCTAACCAACCAACATGGCCTTATAGTTTGTAAGTGTCCTACTTTTCTTTTTAATTATTAAAAAAATCAAAAATATATATGGCATTTTGTCAAGAGTGTTGGGATAAGGGAGTGCACAACAACTTCTTTATGTAGGTGAAGGGTTTAAATGTAAACCCCTTACAAGAATTTTTGACACTTGTCCCACAACCAATAGGCCAAGGGGAGGGAACGAAATCGTCAGAAGGATCTACATTAAAAACCTTTCCCTATAAACAGATGGTTGATTTTTTGAAGTTTACATGACCTTGACTTGCATGGGCAACTATGAGTAAGGAACATTTTTGGGCTCACCTTCTCCCCAAGGTCTCAAACCTTGAAAGAACCTAAAAATTGTTCCTTAGCCTACATAAAAAACTTTCACAAATTGGGAATGTTACAAAAGTGGAAGGTCATTATGGGAAAAAAATGTTCCTTGCTTTTTCCTAAAGAAAATTTCAAATTTTGGGGACATTTCAAACTTGGGAAGGTCCTTTTACATCAAATTAAGATTCATAAAAAAAGAAATTTTATTTTCAATATTTTTATTTTTATTTTTTTGAAAGGTGTATTGTAGCCAAAAGTGCAAGAAAGATTAAAAATTTAAAGGTTTTTGTGGCCAAAATTGCTTGTTTGTTATGTTTGGTTTTCTAGTAAGTAGCCAAAAAACATAAAAAGATGATTCAAGATTTTTGTTTTATGTTTAGTTTATAGTCACATTTTAATAACTCATGTTAATGATAATTGCCATTTTTTTCATTTTCCTACACATGATTGCCACTTTGGCTAAATTGTTAGATTTGTCAAAAACAAAATTGGTGGGAGGTGGAAGTGTTGAAAATTGATAATGTTTCAATATTATGTTCAAAGAAATATAACCATTATTCTATGCTTTCAATTTTAAATCACTACAGATGGAACATGAAATAAAAATTTACTAAATCATTTACCATCTTTTAGACTCTAAAGTATGAATTTTAAAGAGAAAGAAACCTTTCTAATAATAATGACCTTATGTTGAAACCCATAAACTTTATGTTTGCTATAAATCACTAAGGGTAATTAATTCAACTATGTATAGAAGTCTAGTTATTTTCTATTTTAAAAAATAAATGATTTTTTTTCAATTTTTGGTGATATTGAATTTACAACAAATTTTTTTGAAGTTTCACACAAAAAGAAATTAAGGCCAGTGGAACATACTTAACGTACAACTCAAGGAAATGGCCACAAAATTAACACATGAAGAAAAAATTCATGCTAAAAAAATTTGATTAGTGAACTTTTAGTAACAAAATGCCATTTTTTAAACTCATGTTGTCAAACGAGCACCTTCATTTTCTCTCTTTCTTTCATATGTCTCTTTGCATGTGTATTTCTTTGTATGTTTGTGTTGTTTTCTGTTTTTTCTTATCATCATTCACACATGATGCGTCATATATATATTTTCTTTGGCATCACTCACAAATGATGCAATAGATTTTATTTTTCTTTAGCGTCGCTCATATCTGATGCACCATATTTGTTTTACTCTTGTCATTCCAAGTTGTTTCTATAAGTAAATTGTTGTGATGTGCATGATTTCAAGATTAAAGATTTTGTAGCTTTCGAGGAACCTATGTCATAAGCTTTGAGTTCAATGAACTTCATTGTGCACTCTTGCCTTGTGTGGACCCTTATATGGCCACCAATGGTGGTGAAGATCTTTGGTCACACATAGTTGTTCTTCAAAGATGTATGCATGCTTGGAAGGCAAGATGAAAAACTTGGAAGGTTGGTAAATTTAGCAAGAATATTTCTTCTTGGCATGGTCAACGAACTTTTTGAATGGTGTCTATGAAAACAACCTAATGCGAGGAGTTTAAGCAACCTCTTTTGGAAAAGAAAGTGGTCATCTACTATGCAACGAATGTCTACATACTTAAAAATGTTTCCTCCAAATTATGCCAAGTTTGTAGATTTTTGCATTGATGAATGAAATGTCAAAGTTGCCCATTTTGAAATTATCAACAAATTCATTAATGCAAGTCAACATTGTTGAGACCTATTAATGAGGTATTCATTATTTTATGCACAATTCCCCAAACACACCTTGACAATTAACCATTTCAAGTTCTTAAAAGCCATATTCAAGTTTTCATTTGTTGTGTTTTGTAACTAGTTTGTGACACAAGAAGAAATCATGTATTTTTCCACCCCCACACATTGTGACTATTGTCCAATTTGATCACATTTCAATTACATTTGGCCATCTTAAGTTTGGAAATGACTTGTTGCACTAAGTAATGGTCAATTTTATTCATAATTGTTACATTCACAATGTTATTCACTTATGAGTATAATTGATGATGTGAAAATTGAAATAACCTTTAATTTTATTTACATAATGCATTATAATAGGTTAATGATTTGTTTTACATTTCTTTAACTATCAACATGGTATATGAATTGAACCATCAAATTTTAACATGTTCAAACCATTATTCATGAGTTGCATTTTAGACTTACCATAATTTATCAAAACACATGTAACAATTTAAAACCCCACTCATATATTGGCACAAAATGATGATTTTTTCCACATCTCTTCAATTATCAACATGTGTACATGACTTAAACCATTCACGTTCAATATGTTAAAATTATTATTCACAAGTTGCATCTTGCACTTACTAAAAATATATTGAAACACATGCAACTCAATGTTTTGTTATTATATTTTTTGAATTATCAAAATTTGCACATGAGTTGAATCATTCACTTTGAATTTATTGAAACTATTATTCAAATGTTGCACATTGCACTTAATTATATAAATTGAAACACACATAACAATTTAGTGCCTAACATTTATACTTGAACAGCTTAATGAAATTTTTTCACATTTGTTGAATTACCAACATTTACACATGAATTGAATCATTCACTTGGAATGTGTTAAATTCATTACCCACAAGTTGCACTCATCACAATTTTTTAAATGCATGTATAAAAATTTGGCAAGTTTCACATTTATATTTGAATATATTAGTGATTACATCAAATTGTTCATGCATATAAGGATGCATGTAAACCTTTAAATTACATTTTTTTTCATATATAAATTTATTATATTATGTTTTTCCCTCATTTTTTTTAGGCATCATGAACAATTTTTAAAATTATGAATGTCCACGATGCCACACCAAAAACCCCAAAAATGATGCTTCAAAATTTCCCTAGTTTTTTCTTAGTGTATGAAAAAACATCCATGTTAAAAAAAAAGTGATCAAGTTTTAAATTTTTTTAAAAATATATATTAAAAAATTAAATAAAAATTAAATAATTAAAATTCTTATATAATTTAAAATTTTAATTTTAGATAATGATATTTTAATTTTATTTTATTATAAAATTTATTATTATTAAATTATCAAAATATTTTACTTTTAATTTTATTTTAAACACGATTTATCAAAATTTAGGGCTTATTTTGCTATAATTTGTGTTTAAATATTTAGTGGTGAATTTTAAATTTTCATTTTAGAAAAATAAATAAATAAATGAATTATAAATGGTGATCATAATATTTACATCACCAATTTTATTTCATTTTTCAAATTTGTGGTGTTTTTCAAAATCATCCACAAGAAAATTTAACCATGTTTTGGTTATAGACCATATATGGAGATATAAGTTGTTAAAATATATCTATATTTTGGCTACAAGTTTTAAAACCCATTATAAAATTATATCATTTTTTTTAAATGGAAGATATTTGGTTTTTAATTTGAAAACTCTTTATTGATGTTGACGGCCCTTTTTATGTTCTCAAATTGGTGGAAAATCACCACATGAAAAAAATTTGATTACATCATTAATATTTATTTTAATTTTTTTAAAAAAATGGACAAGGTTTATAATGATTTCACATATTGAACTTAAAAATTTTTAAATAAATTTGAGGTTGACATTTTTTATGTGTTTAAGGTTGGAATTATTATAATTATTTCGATATTTGTATTCATTAAAGTACCTTTTTTTCTTTCAAATTTGTCATCTCAAAATTTATGCAATTTTTTTGGTGTTTATATTTTCCCTTGATTTTGTAGATTTTTTTTCCATTTTTCCAACAAAAATTGCAAAGTGAGGAAAATTCAAAACCAAGAAAAACATGTTGGTTTGGGAGGGGGAGGGGATTAATCCAACTATTTAATGCCAAATTTTCACCAAACTATGTTTTTATTTTTACAAAGGAAATGAAGGTAAAATATATTTTTATATCATTCAAATAATATTAATATTTTGTGATTGTATTTTCAAATTTTTGTAATTAATCATTTATGTCAATGTATGATTCATGTTGTTAAACAAACATGGTATTGAGAATTAAATGGTTATATTAACTTATTAAATTTTTTTTTTGTCTTGTGGTCAATTTTTGCCAATTTAAAGGGGCAAAAATATCAATAAAATATTAAAAAATAAAAAATAAATTCTATCAATTTAAATATATATATCATCAATTTTTTACAATAAATTTTATGGAAGGTAGCCATAATATTGAAGGATTTAAACAAGTTTCTAACTCCACAACTTGTTCATAACCAAATTTCGTTAATTTGTTTTTATAGATGATTGCCATTTTGACAACATTGCAAAAATAAATAAAACCTTTAAACATAATCACATTGGAAAAAATAAAAAGTTGAAATTCTTCAAAAATGGACATATTTTACATAATGGAAATAACATCGTTAAAGATTGAATGAATGTATACTTGAATTCACATTGAATTTATATAGATTGTAGGTCAATTGAAACAAAAAGACATTTAAAAATTTATTCATGTGACATGTTATTTTAAGTTTTTAAGAACCTTCTATATTTAATATTATACACACACACACACACACACACACACATTATTGAATAAGCTTCAAGATTGTGTTTTCATTTGTAATATTTGAATAAATTTTGGAAAAAAAAGCGAATGTTAAATTTTTAATTTTTAAAACAATTCCATGCCAAGCATAATAAAAAAATGATCTTCTTTGTTAATAAGGTTTTGAAGTGGTTTGGTGATTAAAACCTTGGTGTGCTTCCATGAGGTCTTGAATTCAAACCTTGATGAACGTGTACATCAATGTATCATGTATAAATGTAATATATGAACTTGTATATAATGGTGAATGACATTAAAAAAAAAATTGTTGAAATTTTTATTTTTTTCATGTCACATTTTTTTTCACAAAATGTTGTGAAATAAATTAAATCCGTGACTTTTATGATTCGAAAAAAATAAGTATATGATGATGTGGTTATTTACTCCATTTCATATTAACTTGGGACCATATATATCCATGTCATAATTTTTAAATTAATTTTTTTCTAGCGCAAGATGTGACGATGGAACATGACTAAAAAATATTTCACTAAAAAATCCTAATCAACTAGTATTTTTTTACCAAAACCATACAAGTTGCATATTAATCAATTTTGTCTCATTGCACTAAAAATCTAATGAATTTGAGTAGTTAAAAAGGACAAGATTTTTTCTTGTGTAAATATTGCCACATTTATTTAAAGTCCATTTCAAAATATAGGTTATAAAGTATTCATAGCAAGGCATGCTAATCATTTTCATCACTTTGAGGATTTCAACAAGGTATTCAATAGTGTTTGAATCAACCTTCATTATTAGTAGACCATGAGATGAATAGCATATGGGTGGTGCAAATGGTTTTTTTGAGCATCTCATATTATTGTATACCAAAAGGAAGAAAACATCACCATAAAACATCCTAAAATTGCACCTACGGGCTTGAAACTATAACAAATATACAAATTTTTACTCATTGATTCTTAAGGTTTTTTTTTTTTGTCTCTACCTTTTAATGTTTACAATTGCTTTTGTCAAAAGTGATGACATTCTTACGTCTACAACATATTCTAAATTGTTGCAAAGTGTCACAAAATTGGCATACATTCGATAGAACAATGTAGTATGGTAATACTTTTGGCCATGTTTTAAAATTTGAAAAGTTCATGTGCACTAAAACATGGGATTAGTTGAATTTGCTACAAGATTTGCAAGAAGTTCTTTGATAACACTTTGTCAATGAATGATGTATATGGTGAAAGGTAACATGTTTCAAGTGTTGCATTGGAAGTTATCAATGCAGTGAGCAATGTAATCCAATTTCACTAGGTCCTTCACAAATTAACACATTGATTGAATTAAATTGTGTGTAGATTGTGATGATTGTGGAGCTTTTAATGATGACAACCCACTATTTCACAAGTCAATTATTTCAAAACATCTATAGTGGCAAAAAAATGTATTGTAATATTTAAAATCATGTAGTTATCCATTAATTGTAATTTTTGAGACAAGTAAATGATTGACCATCTTGACCAACAATAATACAATGACAAGTACAAAATATTTTGGATGAAATAAAACCTTCAAGTACCATGCAATAAGGTTTGCACTTGTAAGAGCATTTCCATTCATATTCCCTATTTTGGCCTCTACTAATATTCATCACATCCAACATAAAATGTTAATTTTTTCTTCGTTCACACCAATTAAAACAAAAATTTTGACAATCTAAAATGAGATTGGTTTCACAACAACACATTTGGGGTTTTGCAATTGGCCTTTACAACTACATATTAATCAAAAAGGACTTGTGCAACTAATGATTAATGAGTTGTTAAACCCATTTCATTTCACCCATTTAGTCCAAAGGGATGGTCAATCGCAAAGCCTAGTTGTTTTGATAACTAATTTTTTAAAAAATCTTTTAATAATGAGATTCCATGTCATCATTAACCTTGGTATGATGTGTAAAATGCATGTCATCTCAACTTAGTTGTTTTATTCAACTAAGTGTTAAAAAAGATGCCTTGATGGATGGATGACATGTGTCAAAAATCTATAAACATGTCATGAGTCATTGCACATGACCAAACGTCAAACAAAATGGCCCATGTAGCTAGTGTACCCACAAGTCAACCTAGCTTAGTTAGCCTAGCCAAAAGTCAAACTTAACTTAACCTAGTTAAGTTAGCTACCTATGTTAGGCAACCTAGGTTACCTAACCTAAGTTAAATGGCCTATATTAAAAACAAACATGGGACTTTTAACCCAAAAAACTTAGATTAGGCTACCTAACTTAAGCCAAATGGCTTAAGTTTCATAGGTGCCATAACAAATGCCATAACGAATATTGGTGCCATAAATTCAAGACACATAAAAACTTATGGTGTCACAAAAAATCATGGATTGTTATGAAAAATTGTGACACCTTGTTGTCAAATGGCATGCCATGTCATCATCATATGGAAGACCGATTCAATATTAATTGCAAAAGACAACAATATTTTCAACTAGTTAATAAATGAGCTTAAAATCAATGACATCAATGACATCAATCATGATGTGAAGTTAGTGTCATAAGTCATGAGGTGTTGTGATCACTAGTCAACCTCATTGCCATGCGATATGCCACATTAGCATCACAAGACCATAAGTTGTAATTATTCACCAAAAGTTGCAAAAGCCAATGGAATTTTGTTACTTCCTAGTTTTGGATGATAAAAAAATACATCAGAAATACATTTTTGAAAATTTGATATTTGTGTAAAAATTGTCAAGTTGTGATATTGACTACAATCGCAAAACCATAATGCCACATGGCACCACAATGTCCTTTACAACTACATGATTAACACAAACTTGTAGTTACAATTATAATAAAAAAAACAATAGTCATTTTATTAACCAGTTGTAAAACCCAAGATGTAAATTGTTGTATAGGTATTCCAATTGTGTTATTTATTATTTCACAATTGGTGATCATCAAAAAAATTCCTTCTTGTGTTTCAATGTATGGTTTGTAATAGTTCATCATTATTTATGTCAATTTGAAATCTAAGCTTAATTTGAATTAATATAAATTGTGCAAAATTAAAAGGCACATTTTAATCTACCTTTTTCATATCCATGTTGATGATAAAGGAAAGGAGTGAGATAGTTACACTTGAAAATGAATTAAGTATGAATTGTTTTTGAAAATGTCTAGGAATGACCATACAATAAGAATTGTCACTTGAATTGTCCATGGACAATCGTACGATAGATTCCAAAAAATTACTCATATATGAGTTTTTTGAAATTATTCATCACTACAATTATAGACTAGTGAACCCTTATGTCAATGGCCCAAGTGCAATATTTTCAAGGTTCTAAAGGATAGAATTTTCCAAAAAACCAAGGCTTTAAGATACACGTTTCTTTATAAAAAAAACATTGAAAAAAACATTTTTATAAAATTTAATTAATCTTTAGTGACAAAAATCACTCTAAAAATATATATTATAAGATCAAGGGAGTAAATTAGACTACAATAAGAGTTAAACTTAATATAATCAAAATTAGTGAGGTCAAATGCACTAAATTAAAAATCAATGAGGCTTAAAGTAGAAATTCAAAAAATGCAAGGTTAGAAAATAACAAAGTAAAATGCAAACATTTAGTAACTTAGAATGTGGTTTGGTTTAAATGAAGTAAAACAAAATGAATGTTGGTTGTAAAAAATGAGAATATTGAAAATGGAGAAGCAATCGTGTTAAATGTAAGAAGTTAAATTGCAATATGATATATAAAAAGGTGAAAATCCAATATAAATAAATTTTAATGCCTTAACTTTTTGCAATGGATCTTAAATCAAATTCAACCCCATAATTGTAAGAAATATACTAATCAAAATTCAACCACAAAAAATTTGAGGCATCAAAAAGTGAATAAACAATATTATTTACAATGCATGTATAAGGAAAAAACATGTAAATGTAAACTATAGTTACAAACCTAAATCTCAACATAAAATAACATGTACATGAAGTACACAATGATGATGCATATATTTTGATACAATAAAAGATTATAAGGGATGTATTGTAACTTGCAATAACATTCATGATAACATAATATTAATTTTATCATACACTTCAATGTGTTTATATAAGATATCTTACTTATGACATTATTTGAGTACAATAAACTATGTATGTTTTTAAGTCAACAAAATGTATTAAAAATATCAAAGTATTTAAAACAACCAAAATATTCAAAAACCAACAATGAAATTGAAGTACTATGTAAGATTGAAAAATTATGCAATGTAAACAACAATTTATAGTTTTTTCGCTTTAAAAAATGAGTTGCAATCTTCAAATAGTTTATGTTTTATAATGTCTTTCAGATCAAGAGTAGCAAGGGGAACAATGGACATATCAATTCTAGTGATGTTTAAATTTTTTGAAATGCTTTTTGGTTGATTAATAAAAGAAAAGTAGATCGAGTGAATATAAAGGGGGTAGATGTCATGGATGGAATAAATGATGAATCACCCAAGATGTTCTTCAAAACCAACAAGCTAACTTGATGTTATGAGTTGAAAATTACTTCAAATAATATCAAGTTGAAATTTACTTCAAATGTGAACATTGCAAAATAGGTTAATCTATTTTAGCCTTGTAGTTTTGAAGAATTCTTGAATTTTCATGTGTAACCATTTACCATCAATATTGATAGACATTGGTATATTGTTGGACATAACAATGTAGGCATAGAGAAAACCTAGTTTTTGAATGGCCTTCTTTCCATGATAGGTAGGTACATTATACTAGGCAATATTTTACCTTAAGGAAGAAAGATCAAGTTAATGGCATTCCCCCACAAAATTTGATAGAATGATGGAATAGTGGAACTTTCAAGGGACAATGCACCCAAACCTAAAATGTATAGTAAACAATATAAAATTGGATCACAATTCAAACTTAAACAAAATAAAATTCTCATGTGGTGAGTTTCAAGTGTGAAGATTTCCCAAGACACTGACATTAATTGCTTTATTCACAATGGAATTGAAAGTGGTGAAATGGGAACCCAACAAATGATTGTCACCTTTGGAATTGGCTATCACATTTTTTATGATGAACACTACACATTAATTATAATTCAAAATATCAACTAGATCATTATAATCTTTTTGGAATTGTACAACATGAAATCAAATGATGTATTGGTTTAATTATCCGTGTCCATTGGTAATTTTTTTTCCCCAATCTAAAATGCACTACATCTATTGTATGACATACATGTTTCAATTAGTGTTTGGGGAAGTGGGGAGGGGGGGAGAATTTTCAAATTTTTTTGCCTTAAAAAATGTGATTTTGACACATACAAATGATTTTTGTGAAGAAGGTTTTAATTAATTAAATTTAATAAATAAATTTAATTTAATGAAAAAATTCAATAATAGGTTTCAATAGGTAGCCAAAATGTAAAAGGGATTTTTATTTTTTCTATTTTCACATATGGTTTACAACCAAATTTGGCTAAATATTCTTGTGGATAATCCTTAATTTGGTTGCATCACGGAAAAAGGGGAAAACAACTTGGCCTCCACCACCACACTTGTTTAAAAAAAACACATGCTATGATTAAAAAACACAATATCAAATTTGAGTACCTCATTGTAATAAAATGAAATTACATTATGAAGAAAATGAACCCAAAAGCCCCTTGGGACCAATTTTTAAAAAAAGAAAATTTGTCGCCATTGTATTCATTATAAGAGGGAAAGTTATTTATGGTAATGGACAAATGGTTTGAAACAAACTAAAGTTGGTCCCTTATCCATGGCCTTGATAGTCAAGACCAAAGTTCCTAAGACAAATATGTTCCTATGCCAAAATGTTGTTATTTCCCCTAGAGTAGTTAGTTATGAGGTCATCTATGAATTTGTTGGTTTGAGGATCACATAACTAGAGTTTTACAAATAATGATCCTCCTTATTGCCTTCAAAACCTTTTCCCAATTTATCATTGTAAGGTTTTCTTGCAAGAATGGTTGTTCTTTCCATTGATAGTTTGAAGATTTTGTTAATTACCTTGTAATCAAAGGAGATCGCAAAGTTCCTCTAGATTTTATTTTGTAATAGACAACTTGAATTTGGCATAGATAATTTCCTTGACTTTAGCCACCTCAATTGTTTTCAGCCTTTTGAAATCAATTAACTTCACAACTTGCACCCAAGCAATTTCATTTTTCACTCATGTCCATGTTGTCATGTACATACATGTCAGAAACATTATTACAAAAGTGGGGCGTACTAGTTCATTACTTTAAACCATTGTGGGACCTTAAAAAATGAAATAGGTTCACCCCACCTTAATAATTTCACCTTGACTAAAGTTATGTCATTATAAGGTCACTATGTGTTCACCATGTTTCATAATAGTTGACAAAATTCAATATTAATTGAATAATTCATTACAATATATAGGTTTATTTTAACATTAGTACTTTGATTACCCTATGATATTTATATTTCATGTTATACCTTACATTATTTTAGGCTATTAATTTTCCCTATCTAGGTTATAACTTAAACTATTTTTATTATATGTTATTATATTTTAAGTTTTTAAAAGCTATTTTACATTCAGTTGTTTTAGGTTATTATAGTTTAAGTTTTTCTACATTATTCTACCTTAGGTTATTTGTGGATATATTATTATTATTATTATTATTTGTTATTTCATACAAGGCTTTTATAAGTTATTTTACCTTAAGTTGCTTTTGGCTATTTTTTGTTATTTTAGGTTTTTTCACCCTAAGTTTTTACAATATATTATACTTTAGGCTATTTTAAGTTTTTAAAAAAAATCATCTTAAGATATTTTAGGTTATTTTAAATTATTGAAAAAAAATCCATCTTAAGATATTCTAGGCTATTTTGGTTATTATAAACTATTCCATTTTAATCTAAGTTGTTGTTAAAGGTAAAAATTCCTAAGCTAATTAGTGCCATAAATATCCTAATAATTAAATGGTTACTAGTGGTAGTAACTTATCATCTTTTACCAAAGGATGAAGCTAATGGGATTAGTTAAATGAATGGTTGGTGGTAATCACTACAACAACAGGGGGTTATTTTGCGATCCGAATATCATCGCAAACAACAAAGAAAAGAAGTTTCCAAAATCCCGTTGTTGCGAACCATAATTCCTTGCAAACTCTTAAGCTTTTGCGATACCATAACATTCGTACCCGTACAATCGCAAGTCCTTCGCAACTCCGGAACTTGATACAATCGCAAAACTTTCCAATTGTAACTGCTTCTATACATTGTTTGCGATTAACATTGCATTAGAAACTATTTGCAACACACCCATCACCGCAACGACTTAGCGAATCAACTCAAAAGTCTATTGGTTTTCAATATAAGATTTAACGCAAACTTTCTGGGATTCTCAAAATGCCGCTAAAAGTTTACGAAACTTGATACGATCGCAAAACTTTCCAATTGTAACTGCTTCTATACATTGTTTGTGATTAACATTGCACTATAAACTATTTGCAACACACCCATCACCGCAACGACTTAGCGAATCGACTCAAAAGTCTATCGGTTTCCGATATAAGATCTAACGCAAACTTTTTGGGATTCTCAAAATGCCGCTAAAAGTTTGCGAAACTTGATACAATCACAAAACTTTCTGATTGTAACTACTTCTATACATTGTTTGCGATTAACATTGCATCAGAAACTATTTACAACACACCCATCACCACAACGACTTAGCGAATCGATTTAAAAGTCTATCGGTTTCCGATATAAGATCTAACGCAAACTTTTTGGGATTCTCAAAATGCCGCTAAAAGTTTGTGAAATCGTAGATTTCGCAAACCTGTTCTGGAATGATTTTACTTGTAAGAGTGTAGCGATATCTATGGCATGGTATACTCCATACTAGCAGTTGTAAGTGTGACTGCATGCAACTATAGGGGTTGCGTTCACACTGCATTACATGTTAATTAGCTAACCCAATTGTATGCGAACACGTGTACTTTTATTTTGTAATTAAATATTTAGTTTTAAGAATTACTTTGATTAATCTAGACCGTCCAAGTCGTAGCCCTTGGGGTGCGGACACGTGTTGGGTTTAAAGCTTGATCAACCATGCTATGTCATTGTACACGTGGCATAGATTAGGGTTAGGGTTATAGGGTTTAACCCCCATTGAATTATCAGGATGATGCCATATGGCAACCTAGTGACCGCACGATGTAGTTGCAAATGCAACTAGTATTTTGGTAGCTTGAAGCACCATTTGTCACATGGTCCCACTTTACAGGTGTTAGGGTTAGGGTTAAGGTTTTTCATCTTATCGTTTATAGTGTGCCACATGGCAACACAACAATTGTTAGATTTGGTTTCTCTTATCTTGTAGCTGTAGCAGCTACTCCTAATAGTACATGAGCTGTCCCACAGTTAGCTTTAAGGGATGCAGTTATGCCTTCAAATGATGAAAACACACTTGGATTGACCAACTTAGACGCACATGGGAACTACCTAGCAGGGAGGCAACAGGAAATGTCACCCAGATGCTCGGATGAGGACACCCTAGGCCTATCTCTTGCTGCAAAGCTTGGTTCCATCATGCCTGTAAGAGGTAAGGATACAAG